>Ga0156192_1114_pt1 | contig 66506 bp, 69 predicted proteins | sample RifCSPlowO2_12_FD_107845 | JGI IMG/M metagenome (GOLD analysis project Ga0156192, IMG submission 107845) | Deltaproteobacteria bacterium RIFCSPLOWO2_12_FULL_60_19
GAACACGAGCACGAACACGATCCACGATGAGATGCGCCAGTACATTCTTAAGCGCCTCCTGCTGATGCTCCCGACGCTGCTCGGAGTGGCCGTCATGGTTTTCCTGCTGCTGCGCGTCGTTCCCGGCGACATTGTCGAGCTTAAATATGGGGGCACGGGCACCTTCGCGCCCAGGGAGGCGATCGAGCGCGAGCGGGAGGAGCTCGGGCTAAACCAGCCGCTGTGGCGGCAGTTTGCGGACTGGATGTGGGGCGTGGTCCGCTTCGACTTCGGCAAGTCGATGTGGACCGGCCGGCCGATCACGCAGGAGATCGCCGTCCGCCTGGAGCTGAGCCTCCAGCTCGCCGTCATGGCGACGATCGTGGCGATTCTCTTATCCGTCCCGCTGGGAACGATCGCCGCGCTCAAGCAAGACACCTGGATCGACTATCTGGTGAGAATTTTCTCCATCGCCGGCTTATCGATTCCGTCGTTCTGGCTCGGCATCGTCATCATTCTGGGCTTCCTGATTTTTTTTAAATGGCTTCCGCCGCTCACCTTCACGTCGTTCTGGGTCGATCCCAAGGCCAATCTCATGCAGCTCATCTGGCCCGCGCTCGCCGTCGGCTATCGCTACTCCGCGGTCGCGACGCGGATGACGCGCTCGGCGGTGTTGGAGGTTTTGCGCGAGGACTACATCCGCACCGCGCGCGCGAAAGGGCTTTGGGAGAGAGTGGTGCTCACGCGCCACGCGCTCAAGAACGCGATGCTGCCGGTCATCACGGTGATCGGGCTGGAATTCGCGTTTCTCATCGGCGGACTGGTCGTGACCGAGCAGGTGTTCAATCTGAACGGCATCGGCATGCTGTTCGTCGAGTCGATCACGCGGCGCGACTACACCATGACGCAGGCGCTGGTGTTGCTGGTCTCGTTCAGTTTTATTTTCGTCAACTTCATCGTCGATCTGCTGTATGCGTGGATCGACCCGCGCATCCGGTATCAGTAAAAAAGCAAAGATAGAAGTCGTTCAAGAGTTGTTCAAGGTGGTTCAAATGGTTCAATATTCCTCGCAACTTTGAACAACTTGAACAATTTTGAACGGGTTTCGTTATGGCTAACGGACTTGGTGTAACGGCTGAGCCGGCGCGCGTCGAGTCGCGCGCTTCGCGCTGGCTCGCGGCGTCGCTCGACTTCGCGCGCAAGCAGCCCTTGGGGGCGGCGGGCGCTGTGATCGTCCTCGTCATGGCCGCCGCGGCCTTTTTAGCCGACGCGATCGCGCCTTACGACCCGCTCAATACCGACTACTCGGCGATGTTTCAGGCGCCGAGCTTGAACCACTGGTTCGGCACGGACGCTTTCGGCCGCGACGTGCTCTCGCGCCTCATCTACGGCTCGCGCACGGCGCTGCTGGTCGGTCTCAGCTCCTCGTTTTTTTCCGCCACGCTCGGCGCGATTTTAGGCGTGGCCAGCGCCTACTTCGGCGGGAAGATCGATCTCATCACGCAGCGCTTTATGGACATACTGCTCTCGTTCCCGTTGATCGTGCTGGCTCTGGCCGTGGTGGCGATTCTCGGCAGCGGGCTCATGAACGTCATCCTGGCGATCACGATACCGATGATCCCGCGCTCCGCGCTGGTGGTGCGCAGCACGTCGCTCGCGCTTAGGCGCATGCCGTTCGTCGACGCGGCGCGCGCCCTCGGCTTCGGCCACTGGAGAATCATCCTGCGCCACATGCTGCCCAACGTCATAGCGCCCTATCTCATCATGCTTACCGCGTTTATGGGACAGGCCATACTGTTAGAAGCCTCGCTCTCCTTCCTCGGCCTCGGCGTGGCCGAGCCCGTCGCCGCGTGGGGACTGATGCTCCGTGGCGCCGCCGTGGAGTTCGCCGAGCGTGCGCCGTGGATGGCGATCTTTCCCGGCATCGCCATCAGCCTCTCCGTCTTCGCCTTCAACCTCTTCGGCGATTCGCTCCGCGACGCGCTCGACCCGAAGCTGCGGATATCGTAGGAAGCCGCGGTTTTCTAGGGGCCTAACGGCAGCGAGAAAGAGAAAGGTCGTCCCTTTTCCTTCCTCGCTCTCGACCCAGATCTTGCCGTTGTGGGACTCGACGATCATTTTGCAGATGACCAGGCCGAGGCCGGTGCCTTTGTGCTTGGAGGTTTTGCCGGTGGTGGTCTGGCGGTATTTCTCGTCGGAAAGATAGATTCCCGTCTTTTCCTCCAGCAGATTTCTCAACCTGAGAAGATCCGCGCGAGCGTAAGCCAGAGATGAATTCGGCATCGCTTCGTCCTGGCCAAGGGTAGATTTAGCGTCCGGGAAAGTCAAGGTGATTCTGGAAATCGGCGGGAGTGATTTATCGAGGTGAATGTGATATTCAACACACGCTCATGGTTGATGTGGCGGCCAATTGTCGCGGTGTGTTGGAACGCATCCGCGAAGCGGCGGCCCGCTCCGGCCGGGACCCGCAGACGATCAAACTGCTGGGCGCCTCCAAGTCTCAACCGGCCGGCCGGATTCAGGCGGCGATCGATGCGGGCGTTCGGTTGTTCGGCGAGAACTACGTCCAGGAGGCTGAGGCGAAGCGGGCCGCGATCCGCGAGGCCGTCGAGTGGCACATGATCGGCCATCTCCAGAGAAACAAGGTCAAGGCGGCACTGGACCTCTTCGATCTGATCGAGTCGGTCGATAGCATTCAACTTGCGCGCGAGCTCGATAAAGAGGGAAAAAAGCGCGGGCGCGTGGTGCGGGCTTTTGTGGAGGTCAATCTGGCCTGCGAGGAGAGCAAGAGCGGGATCGCGAGAGAGCAGGTCGCCGCGCTGCTGGAAGATGCCGGAAAGCTCTCCCACATCAGGATCGAAGGGCTGATGGCGGTGCCGCCGCTCAGAGAAGACCCGGAGGAGTCGCGCCCCTATTTTCGCGCGCTCAGGGAATTGCGCGCGGAACTTCAAGCAAAAAAGATTCCGAATGCCGATCTCAAAGAGCTGTCGATGGGAATGACGCACGATTTTCCGATCGCGATCGAAGAGGGGGCGACGCTGGTGCGGATCGGCACCGCGATTTTCGGCCCGAGGAGCGGGTAGGAGGGAAAATGATCATTCTGGCCTATATGGTCGACGCCTTGGCGGCGCTACTGGGTATGTTGCTCCAAATCTATATGTGGATCATCATCGCGCGCGCCGTGATCTCGTGGGTCAACCCGGACCCCTACAACCCGATCGTTCGCTTTCTTTACAGCGCTACCGAACCTGTACTTTACCGTGTGCGGCGGCTTCTTCCGCTCTATGTGGGCGGCGTTGATTTTTCTCCCATAGCTGTGTTCGCCGCCATTTATGTCCTTCAGGTAGTTTTGGTCCGATACCTTTACCACTTGGCCCAAACGCTCCAGTAGACGAACTAACCGATGAAAGTTTCGTTTGTCAGCGATCTGCGCGATAACCAGCCGGTGGACTCGCACTTTCTGGTGGCGGCCAAGAACCACGGCGTCACCAAGGGCGGGAGCGCCTACCTGGTGCTCCGGTTGATGGACCGGAGCGGCGAAATCGAAGGAAGGGTCTGGGACCGGGCGGCGGATCTCGGCCGGGGGTTTGAAAAAAACGACTACGTGCGGGTGCGCGGCCAGGCGACGCTTTACCAGGGTCGTTTGCAGGTCCGCGTGCAGGACATCGCCCGGGTCGATGAGAAAGACGTCGCGGCGGAGGATTTTCTGCCCAAAAGCCCCAACGATCCGGAGGCGATGGCCGGAGAGCTGATGGCGATTTTGCGCGGGATGAAGAATGCGCACCTGCGGGCGCTCGCCGAGGCCTTTTTCTCCGACGCCGCGTTGATGGATCTCTTCAAGCGGGCGCCGGCGGGAAAGAGCATCCACCATTCCTATCTGAGCGGGCTGCTGGAGCACACGCTGTCGCTGCTCAAGCTCATTCTCAAAGTGGTCGAGAACTACAAAGGCATCGACCTCGATCTGCTGCTGATCGGCGGTTTTCTCCACGACATCGGCAAGATCTACGAGTTTTCTTTCGACCGGTCGGTCGAATACACCGACGGCGGCCAACTGCTCGGCCATCTGGTCATGGAGGTCGAGCTGGTGAACGAAAAAATCAGATCAGTGCCGGAATTTCCCGATGAGCTGGCGATGCTGGTCAAGCATATGCTGGTGAGCCACCACGGCTCGCTGGAATTCGGCTCGCCCAAACTGCCGCAGACGGTGGAGGCGGTGATCCTACACTACCTGGACGATCTCGACGGCAAGATCCAGAGCATCCAGTTTCTCATGGAAAAAGAGCCCGCCTCGCGCTGGACCTCGTTTCACCGCGCGTACGGCAGGAGCTTCTTTCGCGGGAAAATAGAAGACAAAAACTAGAAAATGCAAAATGAAAAATACAAAATGAAAATTTTAAAATTTGCGCTCTGAGTTCACGAGAGTGAGAGGATTACGGACATGAAGATGTTTTTAGAAGGAAAGTGGGCGGACAAGCCGAAGCGGATCGAGGTGAAAAATCCCTACGACAACTTGGTGATCGACACGGTGCCCAGGGGCGATGCCGCCGACGTCGAGCGCGCGCTTAACTTTGCCGAGCGCGGCGCCAAGGCTATGGCGAAGCTCTCAAGCTACGACCGCTGGAAGATTTTACGGAAGGCGGCCGATCTCATGGCCGCGCGCAACGAAGAGCTGGGCCGCATTATCTCGACGGAAGAGGGCAAGGTCATCGCTGAGGGACGGGGCGAAGCCAACCGGGCCGTGGAAACGATGATGGGATCGGCCGAGGAGGCCAAGCGCATTCACGGCGAGACGGTCCCGCTGGACGCCGATCCCACCGGGCGCAACAAGCTGGGCTTTACGCTGCGCGTGCCGTGCGGCGTCGTCGCGGCGATCAGCCCGTTCAACTTTCCGTTGAATCTCGTCTGCCACAAAGTCGGGCCGGCGCTGGCCGCCGGCAATTCAGTCATCATGAAACCCGCCACCGACACGCCGCTCTCCGCTCTTAAATTGGTCGAGATCCTGCTCGAAGCCGGGCTGCCGCCCGAGGGGGTGCAGTGTCTCACCGGCTCCGGCGGCGAGATCGGCGATCCGATCGTCGCCGACAAGCGAGTGCGGAAAATTACTTTCACCGGCAGCCGCGAGATCGGCGACCGCATCTGCCGGATGGCCGGTATCAAGAAAGTCACGATGGAGCTGGGCTCCAACAGCCCGCTGATCGTCATGCCTGACGCCGACTTGGAAAAAGTTGCGGCCGCGGTGGCGGCGACCGGCTACGCCAACGCCGGGCAGGCGTGCATCTCGACGCAGCGGGTGCTCGCGGCGAAAAAAGTTTACGGCGATCTTCTCGGCGCGTTAATACCCAAAGTCGAGGCTTTGGCGACCGGCAATCAGCTGGACGAGAAGACCAAAGTCGGCCCGATGGTGAAGGAGAGCGAAGCGGCGCGGGTCGAAGAGTGGATCAACGAAGCGGTCGCGGCCGGCGCGCGTCTGGCGACGGGCGGCGGCCGGCGCGGCGCGATCTATATCCCGGCGGTGGTGGCGGACGTGAAGCCGGAGATGCGGATTTCGCGCGACGAGCTGTTCGGCCCGGCGGTGGCGGTGACGCCGTTCGACACGATCGAAGAGGCGATTCAACTCGCCAACGACAGCGTCTACGGCCTGGCCGCGGGCATCTTCACCGAGAACGTCGAATGGGCGATGAAGTTCGCGCGCGAGGCGGAGGCCGGCAACCTGCACGTCAACTGGGGGCCGCAGTGGCGCGTCGATCTGATGCCCTACGGCGGCCTCAAGGAATCGGGCTTCGGCAAAGAGGGCCCGCGCTACGCGGTGGAGGAGATGACGGAACTTAAAATGGTGGTGTTCCATTTAGGAGGTTAACGGTGCGAATAGACGGCCGCAAAGACAAGCAGCTAAGACCCATCGTCATCACGCCGGGCTACATCAAGCACGCCGACGGCTCGGTGCTGATCGAGATGGGCGACACGCGCGTGATCTGCACGGCGAAGCTGGAGGATCGAGTCCCGCCGTTTTTGCGCAACAGCGGCAAGGGCTGGATCACCGCGGAGTACGGCATGCTGCCGTCGTCGTCGCAGACCCGCATCGCGCGCGAAGCCTCGCGCGGCAAGATCGGCGGCCGGACGCATGAGATTCAACGGTTGATCGGGCGGAGTCTCCGTGCCATCGCCAAGCTGGAGCTTTTGGGCGAGCGGACGGTGTGGATCGACTGCGACGTGATACAGGCCGACGGCGGCACGCGCACCGCGTCGATCACCGGCGCCTACGTGGCATTGGTCGAGGCCGCGCGCGGTTGGCTCAAGGCCGGCGCCGTCGAGCAAACCCCGGTGGTAGATTCCGTCGCCGCGGTGAGCGTAGGCATCGTCGACGGCAAGGTGCTGCTGGATCTCAACTATCAGGAGGACAGCCGGGCCGAGGTGGACATGAACGTCGTGATGACCGGCTCGGGCAAATTTATCGAAGTCCAGGGCACGGCGGAGAGCTTGCCGTTTACCAAATCGAAGCTCGACCGCATGACCGAGATCGCCGGAGAAGGCATTCAAGAGCTTCTCAAGGCGCAGAAAAAAGTCCTGGCTACCATTTCTTGATTCCGCCCGTGGAGCTGTTGATCGCCACCACCAACCTCGGCAAGCTCGCCGAAGTCGCGGCGGTTCTGAAAGCGCTGCCGATTGAGATCGTGCCCTTGAGCCGGATCGAAAACGCGCCGGCCGTGGTCGAGGACGGCAAAACCTTCGAAGAGAATGCCGTCAAGAAGGCCCACACGCTGGCGGAATTTTCCGGGCTGGTTACCCTGGCCGACGATTCCGGATTGGAAGTGGACGCCGTGGGCGGAGCGCCGGGCGTCCATTCGGCCCGCTACAGCGGGGATGACGCGGACGACGCGCGCAATAACCAAAAGCTGCTGCAAGCGTTGACCGGCGTCCCTGAAGACAAGCGGGGAGCGCGCTTTGTCTGCGTGCTCGCGCTGTGCGCGCCGGCGGCGTTGAAAGGCGGCGAGCGGCTGTTTCGCGGCGAGTGCGAGGGCCGGATCGCATTCGCCCCGAAAGGAGCGAGCGGCTTCGGCTACGATCCGCTGTTTTTCTACCCGCCGCTCAATCGCACCTTTGCGGAGCTTGATTGCGACGCCAAAGGCCGCGTGAGCCACAGGGGCGCGGCGCTGAGAAAACTTGCCGCCGCGCTTCCATCGCTCCTTTCTTGGGTGACCTCAGGGGAGTAGCCCTCAGACCGGCCGAAATAGGGCGGCGTCCGCACGGCCAACCTTGATTTCACCCCCTGCATATGTAGAATGAGACGTTGCAGCGTGACGGGGCGTAGCGCAGCCTGGTAGCGCACCTGCCTTGGGCGCAGGGGGTCGGACGTTCAAATCGTCTCGCCCCGACCAGCGGATAGTGAGCAGTGAGTAGTGATGAGTGAGCAGCAGAGAGGTCGGGAAGTTGGGCACTGCTCACTACTCACTTTCTCACTGCTTACTCTTTTCGCGCCAGTAGCTCAGGTGGATAGAGCAACGGCCTTCTAAGCCGTAGGTCAGGGGTTCGAATCCCTTCTGGCGCGCCAGCCTCAGAAGAAGTGAGTGGTGAGTAGTAAGACAGTGAGCAGAAAGAATAGGTTCTCAATTCTCCGCCAGCTACTAACGCCTCACTGGTGGTTGAGGGGGGAGGCGGAGATATCGTGGTGAGTGTAGCTCAATTTGGTTAGAGCACTGGACTGTGGCTCCAGGGGTTGAGGGTTCAAATCCCTTCACTCACCCCAAGCCCTACGGGAGGGCGAACCTCAGATTTCAGATTTCAAATAACCTGGGATCTGTAATCTGAGATCTGAGATTCCGAGCGTAGCGAGGATACGGGCCGCTAGCTCAGTTGGTAGAGCAGCTGACTCTTAATCAGCGGGTCCGGAGTTCGAGTCTCCGGCGGCCCACCAAATTTTCCCAAGTCTTTCAAGGAGTTGTTCATTGATCTAAGAGCCACTTGTTCTACCACTGTCCGCAAATTGTCCGTGTTTTGTCCGTGTTCTCTCATCCAACCGCCTTTTTCAGCGGGTAGATGACGCCGGCCTTGGCCTGCCTCTGAAGATGCTTCGTTTCGCCTCAAGTTGCGCAACCGCCCCCGTTGGTATAGCCTTTACTCGTCTACGGAAGGAGAGGGCCGCATGAAACAATTCGTTGTAACTCTGACACCTGGCGAAGACGGCTACATCGTTGCCGAATGCCCCTCCTTGCCCGGTTGCGTCTCTCAAGGCAAGACCAAAGACGAAGCCTTGCAAAACATCAAGGAAGCCATCGAAGGCATCCTTGAGGTCCGCCGCGGGATGAACAATCCCATTGCTCCGCCGGAAGTCCGTTTCATCGAAATCGCCTGATGCCAGCCCCGCCCGTGATCTCGGGCCGGGAAGCGGCCAAAGCCTTCCAAAAGATCGGCTTTCTTTTTCATCACCAAACCGGCAGCCATATGATCTACTACCGGTCCGATGGCCGCCATCTTTCCATCCCCGATCATAAAGAGCTTGATCGAGGAACCTTGCGCGGCCTCATCAAAGGCGCCGGGATCACGGTCGAAGAATTCGTCAATCTGCTGTAGGTTGTCACAGGCGGCAGCCATCTCCAGTGGTTGGCGCTCCGTCAGTGCGCCGTCATCGATGATTTTATTGCCTCCAGACCTGGCCAAAGACACGGACAATTCACGGACAGGCTGGAGAAAAGGCTTGCACCGTAGGAAGTTAGGATGGCCCGTCTGATTGTCGATCACACCGGCCGCAGCGTGCTTGTCCGCCTTTTGTCCGTGTGCTGGCGCACCCATCCGCCTACGATGACCGAACAACCGAAAGGGAGCATCTTGAAATGCTTGGGGGTTTTGGTAACATGTCGCCTGTGGTTCGCCTGGGGAAGCACTCTTAATCAGCGGGTCCAGAGTTCGAGTCTCCGGCGGCCCACCAAATTTTTCCCGCGAACAGCGGGGAAAATTTAGAGCATTCGAGCAATGCCTCCACGATTCCTTTCCCGTGAATGACCTGACCCAGGCCCGACCTCCCTTGTCCGTGGTGATCGGCGCTACCCAGCCGTGGCCCGAGATTCGCGGCTGCCTGGATTCGCTCTATGCGCAGGCCAGCGCCGCCGGGGTGGAAATCCTCGTTGCAGATGGAACCGGCCGCGCCCTGCCGGAAAATTCACCCTATCCGGAAGTGCGCCGCCTCGAATCCCTCGGAGCGACCGTTTTCCAACTGCGCGCGCTCGCGATGGCCGAAGCGCAAGGCGAGATCGTCGCGGTCACTGAAGATCATTGCCGCGTGGCGCCGGATTGGTGCGGGCAGATCTTGCGTGCGCATCGCGAGTTTCCCGACGCGGCCGTGATCGGGGGCGCGGTGGAGAACGGCGCCACGGCGCGGCTGATCGACTGGGCCAATTTCTTCGCGTCGAACGACCGTTTTCTCCCGCCGCTCCCGGCCGGCCAGGATGGAACGGCGACGGGGCAAGCCAATATTTCATACAAGAGGCGCGTGATTCCCTGCGAATACCCGGCGCTCGATATCCTGGAAAAGTTTTACAATGAACGGCTTCGGGAGCGAGGCGAGAAGATCATCAACGACGGCAGAATTATCGTGGCGCACGTTCAGTCGTTGGGCTTTTGGGGCAGTTGTCTCATCCATTATCACGATGCGCGCGTCGTGGCCGGATTTTATCTCCCGCGCATCTCGACCCTTACCCGGCTGCTGCGCATCGCCAAGTGCCTGGCCTTTCCCCTGAGGGTTCTCGTCGCGACGGCGCGCATCACTTTACGGACCATCCTCCGCAAGCCGGGCTACCGCGGGCGCATGTTGATGAGTTGCCCGTTGGTCGCCGTGCTGTTCTGCTTTCATACGGCCGGAGAGTTGGCTGGGTGCATCGCCGGTCCGGGCGATAGCCCGAGCCGGATGCGTTGAGAGGTTGGCTGGCGCGGCAGCGGCGCTAGCGCGATCTGCGCAGGCTGAAATAGATCGCAGCGCTTCCCACGATCAAGACGGAAACGACGCCGGCCGTTTTGGAATGAAACGACAGGACGGCCATGAGTCCCGAAACCGCAGCGACCCCGTAGAGAACCAGAACGGCGCGCGATTCTTCCATTCCCATGGCCATGAGCCGGTGATGAATATGCTCCTGGTCCCGGCGGAAGATCGCCAGGAGGCGACCGAAGAAAACTTCGCGCCCGTTAGCGCTGCCGTTGGCCGGCGACTGCCGGAATCCTCGGCGGATCACGGCCAGCAGCGTGTCCGCGATCGGCAGAGAAAGAGCGAGAATCGGCGCGAGGAGCGGCACGCCGTCGGCTTGCTGCGCGCCCCGCACGTAGAGCACCGCCAGCAGATAGCCGACGAACATGCTCCCGGAGTCGCCCATGAAGATCGAGGCGGGGGAAAAATTGTAATAGAGAAATCCGCCGAGCGCGCCGGCCAGCGCGACCGTGAGCAGGGCGACGTCCAGCCGGCCCGTTGTCAAGCTGATGATCGATAACGTCAAAGAGGCGATCAGGCCGACGCCCGCCGCCAGGCCGTCGAGACCGTCGATCAGGTTAAAGGCGTTGGTGATCCCGATGATCCAGAGCAGCGTGATCGGCGCGGCGAGCCAGCCGAGGAGGATCGTATTGCCGGTGAGCGGATCGATGATTCGCCCGACGCCGTGGCCGTCGGCGACGACCATCGCCGCGGCTATCGTTTGGAAGACGATCTTGGTGATCGGCTTGAGCCTGTAGACATCGTCGGCCAGGCCGAGAGCCGCGATCAGGATCGTCCCGCCGAACGCCCAGCGCCAGCTCCAAAATAATGTCCCGAGCACGGCGATGTGCCCTGGATTCACCAGAAGGGCGAGCCCTATCGAGCCGGCCAGCGCGGCCAGGACGGCCAGGCCGCCGAGCGACGGCACGGGGCTACGGGTGGAGCGCGGGTCGCTGCGCCGGTCGACGACGCCGAAACGCAATGCCACGGCGCGAACGAGCGGCGTCGCGAGCAAACTCAATCCGGCAGCGGTGAGTCCCAGGAGTAAGTATATCAGCACGTAATGATTTCTCCCGCACCGTCAGCCCGCCTGGGAATCTCCCTCCGGGCCGATGCGATACGTCGGTGTTACGCTGCTCCCAGGAACTGAGAGTAGCTCCGAGTCACGGTTGTATCTCCTCGGCCCACGCATCGGCCCTTCGAGAGACCCCCAGGCGGGCGCGATGGCGGCTGTGCTCAATCGCTTCGGTTTCAATCATGCTCACAGAAAAACTCGCGTTCGGCAGAGACTAAAAGTTTTCCGTCTGAATGGCAAGAACAAAAAAGCCGGACGCGATCGCGGCACATGTTGCGGTTGAAGGGTTTGGCCCTTGCGGATATAGTTTCAGATTCGCCGCCCTCGAACGCTGGATTTTTTCGCTTGCGGAGGGTGGCCTCTATCACCCATGCGGTCCATTTTAACCAAATTCAGCGGGGAAAGGGCAGTGTGCTGGGCGCTCGTCCTGGCGTGCACGGCCGTGGTTCTCTGGGTCCGAGCGCTTCCTTCGTCGCTTCCGGCCGCCGAGGAACTTACCGAGAGGATGGCATGGCGCAAAGTGCGGGAGCGGCTGGCGGCGGAACAGACAAACCGGCCTGCCGGGGAGGAGGGGAAGGCGCGCGTCGAAGAGGCGGCTCGCGAGTGGGTGGAAAATAATCGAGCTGAATACGATGCCGCCAAAGCGTCGCTCACGGTCCAGTTGAAATCGGATATGAGCTTCGAAGCCGGAGATGGGCGGCGGTATGCCTATCTCGGCGACTTCGACAGCTACGTGTGGCTGCGCAACGCGCGCAACTATCTCCGCCAAGGGACCACGTGCGATGCGGTGGTCGACGGCGAGTGCCGGGACAGCTACGGCCATGCGCCGGTGGGGTCTCGCATGATCTACAACCGCTCGCTCCACATCGCCGCGATTGTGGGCGTCCATAAACTGGCCACGCTGTTCAATCCCGGCTATCCTCTTTCGGCGAGCGCGTTTCTCGTGCAAGTCCTGGTCGGGGCGTTGGGGGCGCTCCCCGCCTTCTTCCTCGGCCGCCATTTTGGGGGCAATCTCGGCGGACTCTTTGCGGCGCTCCTGATATCGCTCCAGCCCGTGTTTCTCTACCGCAGCCTTGGCAGCGACAACGACGTGTGGAACGTGGTGTTGCCGTTGTTTATCGGGTGGGCGGCGCTCGCGGCGTTAAAATCCCCAAAAATCCTTCTTGCGGGAACCTACGCAGTCCTGGCAGGGGCGTGGACCGGAATCCATGCCTCAGTCTGGCGCGGGTGGGTTTTTACTTACGCCGTCGTATTGTGCGCCGCGCTCGGCTACTTGGCTCTCGTCGGCATCAGGCAGGCGATGCGTGAGGGGGTGCGGCGCCTGTGGCAGGCTGAAGAGGTTCGAAAGATCGCCTGCGTGGTCGTGGCTTACTACGTCGCCGCAGGCCTCTTTACGCTGCTCGCCGGCGCCGGCGATTCCGGCTTTTTCGGTCCGTTGCAGTCCATCGCCGCGGACCTGAGGTCGAGGCTGGACATCAGCGAGAAGGCCGCCACGCGGAACCTTTGGCCGCCGGTGTTCAATACGGTCGGGGAGCTGAGGAGGCCGTATTCGGAGGGAATCGTGCGGCTGATGGGCGGCGCGCTGTTTTTCTTCGGCGGCTGGCTTGGCCTCTTGTCGCTCCTCCTGCCCAAGCGAGGCTGGCGATGGCCTGAGTTTACTCTCGCAGGTTCCACGACGGTTCTCCATGTCTTGGGCTATTACGTTTTCGCCGCGAGCGATCTCGGCAACGCGGTCGTTCTCTTGTTCGCCCTGTTGCCGGGGGCGTACCTGATCTTTCGGGTATGCAGCCGGAGTTCCGATCGAAACTTCGACCCCGGGCCGGCGCTGCTGATCCTTGTCTGGTTTATCGTCGCCCTCAGCATGTTTTATTACGGCACCCGTTTTTCGATTCTGTTTGTCGTCCCGTTCGGCGTTGCGTTTGGAGCCGGCGCCGATCGTGTCCGGCAGTGGCTCGCCGGGCAGATGCTCCGCATGGCGCCGCGCTTTCCGTCGATCGCGAGCGCCGCGAGCTATGCCGTTATGCTGGCCGTTCTTGCGCCGCCGGTTCTCGCCGGCTATGCGACGGCGAAGAACCATCGGCCGGACATCCATTCGGCGTGGTGGAACAGTCTAGGCAAGATTCGCGAGGAATCCCGGCCGGACGCCATCGTCAATGTCTGGTGGGACTACGGCTATTGGGCCAAGTACGCGGCCGAGCGGCGAGTCAGCCACGACGGCGGCTCGCTCCAAACCCACCTTCCCCATTGGTTAGCCAAGGCGCTGGTCGCGCCGACGGAAGCGGAGAGCCGCGGCATCCTGCGGATGCTCGACTGCGGGTCGGATGCCACGCCTCTGCCGGAAGGCGCTCAGGGAGCCTATGGCAAGCTCAGGGCGACGGGGCTGGACGACGTCGCAGCCTACGCGATCCTGTTGAAGGTCGTTAAGCTCAGCCGGGCCGAGGCCGAGCGCTATCTTGCCGACCGGGGGCTGACCCCGGCGCAACAAAGGGACATTCTTGCCGCCACGCACTGCCGGCCTCCCGAGGCATTTCTCGTCCTCAGCCGGGACATGATGCGCGCGGAAAAATGGATCAGGCTCGGCACGTGGGACGTGGCGAGAGCCTATCTGGCTCATCGCACGCGGCGGCTGCCGAGAGACTTGGGCGAGCAGGAGCTTCGAGATCGCTTCGACGCCAGTCCCGCCGAGGCGCGGGCGTTTTACAAGCGGCTCGCGGCGATGGAATCGGCAACCGAGATAGCCGACTACGTCGCGCCGCCGCAGCGCCTGATATCCAGGGAGTGGGTTTCGTGCGGCAGCGCGGACGGCGGAGCGGAGATGAGTTGCCGGATTGCCGTCCCCCACGAGGGACAAACAAAAATTCTCTATTTCTTATACGACCCCGCCTTGCCAAAAGAGGGCAGGTTGAAAGACGACCAGGGCGAAGGCCGGCCGGCCGTCACTCTCGTGGCCGGAGCCGAGCGGCTGGAAGAGAGCGCCGCTCTGTCGCCGGAGTTTCCCGAGGTGGGCGTGTTGATGGACCCGGCCAACCAGCGCATCCTCATCGGCTCGCCGTTGTTGATCCGCTCGACGATAGTGCGCCTGCTTTACCTAGGCGAGCGCTATCCCAAATACTTCAAGCCGTTCGACCGCAGGAGCACGCTGCTCGGCGACGAAGTCACAACCTGGAAGATAGAGTGGGAGGGGGAGTAGGTCTACCATCGGCCTTTCATGATCTCCTCGCAGGCGGCGACTAAGTTCTCCGCCGCGTCGAGCTCGATGGGAAGTTTGGCCGGGCTGGATGAATGCTTTCGGGATTCGTAGTCGCGGAAAAATGAGACGATCTCGGACGCCAGCGAATTGACTTCCCACTCTTCTTCCCGGACCCACAACCCTTCCCCCGCTTCTGCAAAGGCCATCGCATTTGGAATCTGGTGATCGGAGGCGGCGGTGGAGAGAGGCACCAGCAGAGCGGGCAAATTACAGACCCGCAGCTCGGAAATGGTCTGCGATCCGGCGGAGCAGATAGCAAAATCCGCCCAGACGTAGGCCCCGGCCATGTCGTCAATAAAGGTTGTCACCGACGCGACGACGCCCGCCCGGCTGTAAGCGGAGCGGGTGGGTTCTAAAGAGACCTCGCCCGCCTGGTGCAGCACCTCAGGAACAAGACCATGCTTTGCAACTTCGGGCAGCAACGCGGGGACGCTGCGATTTAAAAAATTTGATCCGCCGGAGCCGCCGGTGACCAGGATTCGCATGCGTGAGCCGGAGAGATCAGAGATGGTCGTTTTTTTGTGCCTGACGGAGACGATCTCTTGACGGACGGGATTGCCGGTCACTATTGTGCGGGATTTGGGAAACGCCGATTGGGTCTTCTCGAAAGCGAGATAGATTCTGTCGACCAGACGGCCGAGCCATTTGTTAGTCAGACCGGGAACAACATTGGCCTCGTGGATCGCGGTGCGTAGTCCCAGGCTCAGCGCGGCGAGTAGGGCACCCCCCGAAGCGTAGCCTCCGAAGCCGATGACCAACTTTATTTTCTTTGTTTTAAACAGCTGTCGCGCCTGCGCCGTTCCCGCCGCCATGCTTCCCAGAGCGCGAATTTTTCCGCCGACGCCCTCGCCGAGCAGCGGCCCTCCCTGGATCAGTTCCAGATGGTAGCCGTGGGCCGGAATCAGGCGGGATTCGAGACCGCTCGCCGTGCCGATGAACAAAAATTCCGTCTCCGGGAAAATCCGGTGATACGCATCCGCCAGCGCCAAGGCCGGATAGACGTGGCCCGCCGTGCCGCCGGCGGCAATGGCTATTCTTCTCTGTGTCGCCATCTTATGTGGAAGTGGATTCGCGGCTCAGTTATATTATAATATAGCCGCGCGCTCTGCTATGGCATCCAAACAGGGAACCCGTGTAACCGTCATCGTGCTCGGCGATCTGGGCCGCAGCCCGCGCATGAGATACCATGCTCTCGCGCTCGCCGACAGCGGCGTCCAGGTGGATCTGATCGGCTACGCGGGCAGCGCTCTACCGCGGGCGTTGTGCGGCCATCCGCGGATACGTTGCCATCTGATGGCGCCAATGCCGCTTCGGTTTCTCAATCGCTTTAAAAACGCGCTCTTCCCAGCCGTTTCGCTTGTGAAAATCGTCGTGCAGGCCGCGCGTCTTTTGTGGCTGCTGCTGTTCGTCGTCGGCAAGCCCGATGCCGTTCTGGTCCAAAATCCCCCGGCGGTTCCGACGCTCATGGTTGCGCTGTTGTCCGCCCGGCTGCGGTCCGCGAGGCTGATTATCGACTGGCACAATTTCGGCTACACGATGCTCGCTTTGAAATTAGGGTCGTCCAGTTTGATTGTTCGATGGATGCGCCGGCACGAGCGGGCGTTGGGCCGCCGCGCGGACGCGCACCTCTGCGTCTCGCGCGCGATGCAGCTCGAATTAGAAAATCACTGGGGGTTCTCCAAGGCGACTCTGCTCTATGATCGCCCGGCGGCCGGTTTCATGTCCGCCGAGCCGGATGAGCGTCGCGCGCTGCTCCACCGCCTCACGTCCGTCTCGGCTCTCGTGCCCACGCAGTATCGCCTGGATGCGCCGGCGCGGCCGGCGATCCTCGTCAGCGCGACGAGCTGGACGCAGGATGAAGATTTTGATTTGCTTCTCGACGCGCTCGCTCGGTGCGATCGGGCCCTTCGACCGTTCGACGGGGCTTACGGCTCAGGGCAGGCCGTCCGCGAGCGCAAACGACTTCCGTTCCCGCGCCTCCTGATGTTAATCACCGGCGACGGTCCCCTGCGCGAGTCCTATGAAGCCCGCATCCGCGGCATGTCCCTCAACCGCATTCACGTGCAGACGCTCTGGCTGTCGCCGGAAGATTATCCGCTCTTGCTCCGGGCCGCCGACCTCGGCGTCTGCCTGCACCGGTCTTCGTCCGGGCTCGACCTTCCGATGAAAGTGGCGGACATGCTGGGCTCCGGTCTGCCCGTCTGCGCGCTCGACTACGGCCCCTGTCTCGGGGAGCAGCTCCGACACGGCGAGAACGGCCTTCTTTTTTCCGACAGCGGCGGACTGGCGGAGCAAATCTTGGACTTATTCAATGGATTTCCGGATGAGAGCCCTTTGCTCGATCGATTGCGATGTAACATCTTAGGCTCAACCCGGCGTCGTTGGTCGGAGGAGTGGCGGGACGCGGCGTTCTCGACCATTATCGGATAGTGACGGTTTTCCCGTTCGCTCTGGCAACGGGCTTGGGGGCCATTTTGCACGGCGTGGCGGAACCGGATAGAAGCCGGCCTTAACGTAGCCGGATGTAACTTTGATGATAGCGCAACTCAAAAAATGCCGGGCGTTATTATCGCCGCGCACGCGCTGGCGCTGGGCCGCGTTGATTCCGCTGGCGGTGGCGGCGGCGGCAATGGAAGCGTTGGGCGCCGCGGCGGTCTTTTTTCTCATCAAAGTTCTTAGCGATCCGACGCAAGCGACCGCCTACCCGCTCGTCTCCTCGCTCATCGCCATGCTCCCATGGCACAGCAGCGAGACGGTCGTGCCATCGCTCACGTTCCTCGTGGCCGTTTTCTATCTGTTCAAAAACAGCCTGTTGGCCTGTGTGACGTACGCGCAGAGGAAGGTGGTGAGCGACTCCCAGGCCGCGCTGGCACGCCGGATGCTCCAGGGCTATCTCGCGCTGCCGTACGCGGCGCACCTGCGCCGCAACTCGGCGGAGCTGGTGCGCAACATGACGGATTCGGTTCACAAAACCTTCCACAATGTTCTGTTGCCGGCCTTGGGAGTCGTCACGGAGCTGTTGGTGGTCATAGGCATCATCATCGTGCTGATGGCCACGGCCCCGTGGGTGACGCTGATCGCGGTGGGAGTGTTGTTCAGCGCGATGGCCGCGCTATTGAAGCTGACGCGCTATCGCATCGCGCGATGGGGCGCCCAGGAACAGGGGCTGAGAAAGGACACGCTCCAGAGTTTGCATCAGAGCATGGGCGGGCTGAAAGAGATCAAGGTGATGGGTCGCGAGCGATTCTTCTACGCCAGGTTTTCCCGCTTGCAGCAAGCGCTCGCCGACGTCACTTGTTTTTATGAAACCCTCGCTTACATCCCTCCGCTCCTGGTGGAGATGATCTTCGTCTTCGGCATGGTGGTGGTGATCCTGTCGATCACGGCGCGAGGCGGTCCGGGAGAGAACGCCATTCCGCTGCTTGGGCTTTGCGCGTACGGCGGCTTCCGGGTCATGCCGGCCGTGAACCGGGTTCTTAGGCATTTGAACCATATCCGGTTCGGCACGGCGGCGATCGATCAGCTTTACCGCGACCTCAAGCTGTTCGACGACAATCCCGGCGGCGGTCTAGGTCCATCCGGGGAAAAAGGCACCCGATTCGCGGATCGGATCGTGCTCGAGCGGGTACGCTACACCTACGAAGGCAGCGCGACGCCGGCCCTGCGCGAGATCGACCTCACTATTCGTTGCGGCGAATCCGTTGGGATTGTCGGTCCAACCGGCTCGGGGAAAAGCACCTTGATCAATGTCATCCTCGGCCTCCTGCGTCCGTCGTCGGGACGGCTGACGGTCGATGGCAGGGATGCCTTCGATAATCTCCGTCTCTGGCAGCGCAAAATCGGCTTTGTGCCGCAGGAGATCTATCTCACCGACGACAGCCTGCGCCGCAACATCGCTTTTGGGCTGGAGGACGAAGAGATCGACGAGCGACAGGTGAAAGCGGCCATCCGCCTGGCGCAGCTCGAGGACCTGGTAGCGTTGTTGCCGCTCGGCCTCGACACCGTAATCGGCGAACGGGGCATACGGCTGTCGGGCGGCGAGCGCCAGCGCGTGGCGATCGCGCGGGCGCTCTATCACGAGCCGGAACTGCTGGTGTTCGACGAAGCGACCTCGGCCTTGGACAACCAGACCGAACGCGCGGTCTCCCGCGCGATCGACGCCTTGCAAGGCAACAAAACTCTGATTCTTATCGCCCACCGGTTGAGCACCGTGCGCAAGTGCGGCCGCCTGATATTTTTGTGCGCCGGCCGGGTGGCCGGCAGCGGCACCTTCGAACAACTGTTGCAGACCAACAGAGAGTTCCGCGAGCTGGTCGCCAGCTACGATCCCGCCGACGCCGCTGCTACCGAGATCCCGCCGGGCCGGATGTAGACGCGGCATCGAATTCGTTTACGATTTCCCGGATGCGGCGGATGAAATGATCGACGGAGAACAACGACTTCTGCCCGCTTAAATGGGAGCGCAGAGAGAACCGCAAGTCCGCGTCGGTCATCGCCCGGATAATTTTTGTCGCCGCCTCCTCACGTGTCCCGTATAAGAGACGATCCTCTTTTCCGATAATTTCCGTCAGGCCGCCGCCGCGGGGGGCGAAGACGATGCAGCCCCCCTGGATCATCTCCGCCACCGCCATCCCGAAGTGCTCCTCTTCCATGCCGTGAATGCCGTAGCGGTGGGTCGAGACCAACCGGACGAGCCGTTCGCGCGGGACATCCTCTTCAAAAAAGATCCAAGAGGCGTTGGCTCGCACGCGCCGCAGGATGCGCTCGTAGTAATGTCGGGGATCGTCGCGGCTGCCTATAAGGTGCAGATGGAGATCGGAGCCGCCGCTTCTCAGCCAGGCCAGAATGTCGATAATCTTATCCAGTTCCTTTTCGGGAGCGATCCGGCCGATGCAGACGAAACCGTTTTCACGCTCCTGCCACGGGATGTCGGGAAAATCGGCGGCAATGGGCGGGTAAAGCACGATGCTTTCGATGCCATGCCGCTCTCTCACTTTGCTGCCGGTCCAGGCCGAGTTCACGAGGGTGAGATTCTGCCGCATCTGGTCAAAGGAAAATCCCGCAACCTGCGCGCACAAGCGATGATAGGCGTTCACCACACCCGGAAAGCGGTGGTACCAACTTAAGTCCGCCGGCGGACGGGGCAGGCACGCCCACGGGAAATGGATATATTGGATTCCAGGACGGCCAAAGTCGGCTTCGTTGTTGGCCGTGATGATAACGTCATAATCGTTCTTCAACTTTTTGCAGAAGCGCAGCAAGAGATGGTTCTTCAACAAGCTTGCCGGCGTGGGAACCAGGGCCAGGAGCCGGCGCAGAGCCGGGGGGACGCCATAGGCCCGGAAGTCCGCCGCGCTGAGCGCGGTGCCGTAGTAACGATTGATCGAGTCGAGGTGGACGGGCTCCCACGTCAGCAGCGAAACGGCGTGGTCCCGTTTCAGGGCCTCGACGATCCAGACGGCGACCCCATTGCCTCCTCCCGGCGGCTGCATCGACGGCTGAACCAGCAGAATTGTTTTCATCGGAGAACTTGAGATGCGAGTGACTTGCAATCCGTGCGCCTCGCGCCACGGAAACTTAGCACACAAAACGAAAGATTGTGAACTGCCGGGGCTTCGCGGGTGAGCATCTCCGTCGCCGCGTTACGGTTTGGCCTTGACTTAGGCGCGGTTGTTCCCTACTCTTTTTTCTGAGTTTGGTTACTTACGGGACTTTGAGTCGCCGGCTTCGGCGTTCCGGCCAAAAAACGCGAGAGTGGCGGAATTGGCAGACGCACTAGACTTAGGATCTAGCGGGTAACCGTGGGGGTTCGACTCCCCCCTCTCGCACCAGCAATCGCCAGCGGCGCTCCGATTTAATGAAGTTTGACATAGATATTGTAAGCTCCACGCAGAGAAAGATCCGCGTCGAGCTCCCCGGCGAAGCGGTGAACCGGGAATTCGTCCGCGCCTACGACAATCTCGGCCGGCGCGCGCGCATCAAGGGATTTCGCCCCGGCAAGGCGCCGCGCTCCGTGCTGGAGAAGCTCTACAGCGACGAGGTCAAGGGGCAGGTTCTTTCCCATCTGGTCGAGCACTCGCTCGGCGAATGCTTCAAGGAGCGCGGGCTCAAGGTGATCGCCGATCCCGAGGTGGAAGCCGATAGCCTCGAAGAGGGCAAGGCCTTCGCTTTCTCGGCGGTGGTTGAAGTCAAGCCGGAATTCGAAGTCAAAAATTACCGCGGGCTCGAGGTAGAAAAGATCAAGCTCGCCGTGAGCGATGAGCAGGTCGAATCCGCACTCGGCCGCCTGCGCGACGGCCACGCGCAGTTGGCGCCCGTGGAAGATCGGGATCAAGTCGAGCAGGGAGACTTTGTCACGCTCGATTTTGTCGGGTCCGTCGACGGCAAGCCTTTCGAGGGCGGAAAAGCCGAGCATTATGTGATGGAGGTGGGCGGCGGTCATACGCTGCCGGAATTTGAGGCGGCGCTGGTGGGCTTGAAAAAAGATATCGGAGCGACGATCCGCGTCCCCTATCCTCAAGATCATTTTAACCGCGAGCTGGCGGGGAAAACGGTCGAGTTTTCCGTGAGCGTGCGGGAGATCAAAAAGAAAGTGCTTCCTCCCCTCGATGACGAATTCGCCAAGGACCACGGCGATTGCGCGACTCTCGCGGAACTCAGAGACAAGCTTCGCACCCGGCTGGAGAGCGAGCTCCGGGATATTCAAACCCGGGAATTAAAAGAACAGCTGGTGACGCGCCTCGTCGAGGCCCATGGCTTCGACGTTCCTCAGACGCTGGTCGAGCGCCAACTGCGCTACCTCGTGGAGCGGCGCCAGGGACGGCAGCCGGGCTCGGATCGCGGCGCGCCGGGAGACAAATCCACCGTCGAAGAGCTCAGAAAAGATCTGGAGCCGCATGCGCGCCGCCAGGTCAAAGCGATGCTCCTGCTGGAAAAGATCGCGGAGCTGGAAAACGTCAGCGTCTCCGACGGCGAGGTGCAGCAGCGGATCGAAGGCATGGCGCGTTCCGCAGGGGAGCAGGCCGCCTCGCTGCGCCAATTCTACGGCCGCGCGGACGCGCAGGCGCATCTGCGCGACCAGATGGCGACCGATCGCACGCTCGGCATGCTTCTGGAATGGGCGAAGATCAGAGAAATAGCCCAGCCCATTGATGCACCGGAGAAAAACAGCTAAAATGTTTTTAAGTGGAAGGAGTCGCTGAGCGATGAACTTCATCCCGATGGTGGTTGAGCAGACCGGGCGGGGAGAGCGCGCCTATGACATCTACTCCCGCCTGCTCAAAGACCGGATCGTGTTCCTCGGCAGCGTGGTCAGCGACGAGGTCGCCAACGTGGTCACGGCGCAATTCCTCTTCCTGGAATCGGAAGATCCGGAGCGGGACATTTACTTCTACATCAACACTCCCGGCGGGTCCGTCACCGCGGGTCTTGCCATCTACGACACCATGCAGTATGTCAGGCCCCAGATATCGACGGTGTGTCTCGGACAGGCGGCCAGCATGGGCGCCGTCCTGTTGGCCGCAGGGGCCAAGGGGAAGCGCTTTGCGCTGCCGCACTCGCGCATCATGATTCATCAGCCGTTGGGGGGATTCCAGGGGACCGCCACCGACGTGGACATTCAGGCGCGGGAGATTCTCCGCATGAGGGAAGAGCTCAACGACATCATGGTCAAGCATACGGGACAGACTCTCAAGAAAATCGAGAAAGACACGGATCGCGATCTCTTCATGACGGGTAAGCTGGCCCTGGAGTATGGGTTGGTGGACGAGGTTATCGTCACCCGGCCGGACAAGCGATGACGCGGGGGGTTTATGCCAAAGCACAGTGACGACCGTTCGGGCAACCTGGTCTGCTCTTTTTGCGGTAAGAGTCAGGATGAGGTGCGCAAGCTGATCGCCGGCCCGACGGTTTATATCTGTGACGAGTGCATCGAGCTGTGCAACGACATCATCGCCGAGGAATGCGACCACGAGGAAGCCCTCGCCTCATCGTCCACCGTGCCTAAGCCCGCGGAGATCAAGCGGGTGCTGGATCAATATGTCATCGGCCAGGAACGCGCCAAGAAGATCCTGGCGGTGGCGGTCCACAACCACTACAAGCGCATCGATCATCAGATGGTGACGGGCGACGTCGAGCTGCAGAAGAGCAACATCTTGCTGCTCGGCCCTACGGGATCGGGAAAGACGCTGCTGGCGCAAACCCTGGCGCGTTTCCTCCAGGTGCCGTTCACCATCGCGGACGCGACCAGCCTCACGGAAGCCGGTTACGTCGGCGAGGACGTCGAGAACATCATCCTCAACCTGCTCCAGGCCGCGGATTACGACGTGGAGAAGGCGCAGCGGGGGATCGTTTATATCGACGAGATCGACAAGATTTCGCGCAAATCGGAAAATCCGTCGATCACGCGCGATGTCTCAGGCGAAGGCGTGCAGCAGGCGCTGCTCAAGATCGTCGAAGGAACGATGGCGAGCGTCCCGCCGAAGGGCGGGCGAAAGCATCCGCAGCAGGAATTTCTTCAGGTGGACACCACGAACATCCTCTTTATCTGCGGCGGCGCCTTTGTCGGCCTGGAAGACATCATCCGCAAACGGACCGGACGAAAGCGCATGGGCTTCGGCGGCGAGCTCGATGACCGCGACGGACGGAGGGCGACCGAGCTGTTGCATGAAGTGCAGCCCGAGGATCTGCTCAAATTCGGCCTGATCCCGGAGTTCATCGGCCGGTTGCCCGTGCTGGCGACGCTGGACGAGCTCGACGACAGCGCGTTGGTCAGAATCCTGAAGGAGCCGAAAAACGCTTTGACCAAGCAGTACTGCAAGCTTTTCGAGATGGAAAGCGTTCATCTCAAGTTTACCGAAGAGGCGCTTCGGGGGATATCCCGGGAGGCGATGAAGCGGAAATCGGGAGCGCGCGGACTGCGGGCGATTATGGAAAACATCATGCTCGACGTGATGTACGAACTTCCTTCGCAGCCGAACATCAAAGAGGTCGTCATCTCGGAGGAAGTGGTCACCCGGCATGAGCCGCCGATCATTGTTTACAGCAAGGCCGCAGAGAGCGCGTAGGGGGGGGACTATGTTGTTTCGCAGCGACAAGAAAGACGACAAGGAAAAAGACGCGAGCGCCGTGGCCGTGCCCCTGTTGCCGCTGAGGGACATCGTGGTGTTCCCTCACATGGTGGTGCCTCTGTTCGTCGGGCGGCAGCGCTCCATCAAGGCGCTCGAAGAGGCCACGCAAAAGCAGGGGCCGATCTTTCTCTCCTCGCAAAAGGACGCCAAGACCAACGATCCGACGGAGACCGACATTTACCGCATCGGCGTCCTCGGGAATGTCGTCCAGATGTTAAAGCTCCCGGATGGGACGGTGAAGGTGCTGATCGAGGGAAAGAAGCGGGCGCAGGTGGCGCGCTTTCTCACTCACCCTGAATTCTTCATGGTCGAAGTGGAGGACGTAACCGAGCTGGTGGAGAAAAACCCCGAGGTCGAGGCGCTCATTCGCGAGGTCCACAGCACGTTTGAGAACTATGTCAAATTGAGGAAGAAGATTCCTCCCGAAATGGTGATGTCCGTCTCCTCGATCGAGGACCCGGGGCGTCTCGGCGACACGATCGTTACGCATCTGGGGATTAAAATCGAGGACCGCCAGAACCTGCTCGAAACGCTCAACGCGACCGAGCGGCTGGAGAAGATCCTGGGCCACATGCGCGCCGAGATCGAAATCCTTGAAGTCGAGCGGCGCATCCGTTCGCGGGTCAAGAAGCAGATGGAGCGCTCGCAAAAAGAATACTACCTGAACGAGCAGATGCGGGCGATCCAGAAGGAGCTGGGAGAGAAGGACGAGTTCAAAAACGAGATTCAGGAGATCGAAGAAAAGATCAAGCAGAAAAAACTCTCCGCCGAGGCTCGCGATAAGGTCGAGAAAGAGCTCAAAAAGCTCAAGATGATGTCGCCGATGTCGGCCGAGGCGACGGTGGTCAGAAATTACATCGACTGGATTCTGAGCCTCCCCTGGAATGAATTCACCGACGACAAGCTGGACATCAAAGAGGCCGAGAAGGTGCTCGAAGAGGACCACTACGGGCTGGGGAAAGTCAAACAGCGGATTCTCGAATACCTTGCCGTGCAGAGTTTGGTCGGCAAGATGAAAGGGCCGATTCTTTGCCTGGTCGGTCCTCCGGGAGTGGGCAAGACCTCGCTCGGCCGCTCCATCGCCCGGGCCACAGGGCGAAAATTTGTCCGCGTTTCCTTAGGCGGCGTGCGCGACGAGGCGGAGGTTCGCGGCCACCGGCGCACCTACATCGGAGCGCTGCCGGGAAAAATCATTCAGTCGATGAAAAAGGCCGGCTCGAGCAACCCGGTCTTCCTGATGGACGAGGTCGATAAGATGTCGACCGACTTTCGCGGCGACCCGTCGTCCGCCTTGCTCGAAGTGCTGGACCCGGAGCAGAACCTGGCCTTTAACGACCACTATCTGGATCTCGATTACGATCTGTCGAGGGTCATGTTTATCACGACGGCGAACACGCTCGACCGCATCCCGCGGCCGCTGCAGGACCGCATGGAGATCATCCGCATCGCGGGATATACGGAGCTGGAAAAGCTCAACATCGCGAAAAAATATCTTGTGGGCAAGCAGAGAGAGGCCAACGGTCTGAGCGAGCAGAATATCATTTTGACCGATAATGCGCTTCTCGGCCTGATTCGCCACTATACGAAGGAAGCCGGGGTGAGAAGTCTTGACCGTGAAATCGCCTCGCTTTGCCGCAAGGTGGCCGTGGAGGTCGTCAAGACCGATAAGAACGCGAGCATTCAAGTCGGCGGCAAGAGCTTGCACAAGTATCTGGGAGCTGTGAAGTTCCGCTACGGCAAGGCCGAAGGGGGGGAACATATCGGCGTGACCACGGGTCTTGCCTGGACCGAGCTTGGCGGCGAGCTGCTCGCCACCGAAGTTACCATTATGCCGGGCAAAGGGCAGCTCATTATCACGGGCCAACTAGGGGACGTGATGAAAGAGTCGGCCCAGGCCGCCATGAGCTATGTCCGCTCGCGGGCGGTGGAGTTGGGTCTCGACAAAGATTTTTACCAGAAGATCGATGTCCATCTACATGTTCCGGAAGGTTCTATCCCCAAGGATGGGCCGTCCGCCGGGATCACCATGGCGACTTCGCTGGTGTCCGCCCTGATCCGAGTGCCGGTAGTGCACGACCTCGCCATGACAGGGGAGATTACGCTGAGGGGCAGAGTGCTGCCGATCGGCGGATTAAAAGAAAAGATACTGGCGGCTCATCGGGGAGGCATCAAGACGGTGCTGATACCCGAAGAAAATGAGAAAGACATCGAAGAGATACCTTCGACGATCCTCAAGTCGGTGAACCTGGTCCTGGTCTCCCACATGGATGAGGTGCTGAAAAAGGCGCTCGTTTTGACGGATCCCGACCGCCTTTTCAAGCGCGGCACCGAGCCGACGGTTGCGCCGAGAGACGAGGCGCCTCCTTTCAGCGAAGAAAAGGACGTCGAAGTTCCCCAGAACATTCTGCCGCAATAGGGGCAGGCAAGGCCGGGCGTCTCTTAGGATTGACGCCTGGCCCCTCACCTGTTATAAATTCCCGATCATCCGACGGCCGGGTTTGCGGGTTTCTGCATTGCATCATGACAAAGGCAGACTTAATCGAGTCGCTGGCGCGTAAGGCGGATCTCCTGAGACAGCGGGCCGAGGAGATTGTGAATAGGCTCTTTGACGATATCGTCGCCGCCCTGAAGAACGGGGACAAGGTGAACCTCTCCGGCTTTGGGACTTTTTCGGTCTCTGAGCGCAAGGCCAGGACGGGTAGAAACCCGAAAACCGGAGCGGCGATTGAGATCGCTTCCTCGCGCGCCGTAAAATTTAAGGCCAGCAAGACCTTAAAAGAGTCCCTCAGCTAGATCCCTCATTCCGGCTCGCAATCGGCGACGGCCTTGAGCGGCCTTGAGATGGACCAGCGGTCATGGAGATTGCGAAGTTTGCGGCGTGGGGCTGTCCCGTCCGGGGAGGGGCGGTTAGCTCAGCGGGAGAGCATCGGCCTTACAAGCCGGGGGTCACAGGTTCAAATCCTGTACCGCCCACCAGGGACAATGCAAAAGGAAAAATGGAAAATAGAATCAAAAGAACGCGAGTTTGTCGGGACGTCATTTTGCCTTTTGCATTTTTCATTTTGCATTGACTTTATCGGGGTCGTAGTTCAGCTGGATAGAACGCCGGCCTGTCACGCCGGAGGTCGCGAGTTCGAGTCTCGTCGGCCCCGCCATAAAATACAGAGGAGTGTTTGGCTGCCGCAGGGCCGCGCGGAATATCTGCGATGAGGGAAGATGGTTATGGGGACATTTCAACTGAAGAAGAGCGAAGCGCTGAGCCAGCGCCGGTGGCATCTGATCGACGCCAACGGGCAGGTCTTGGGGCGATTGGCGACGCGAGTCGCGGATATCTTGCGGGGAAAGCATAAAGCGGTCTTCACCCCGAACGTCGACGGCGGCGACTTCGTCGTCGTGATCAATGCGCGCGGCATCAAGCTGACGGGGAAAAAGCTGGAGAAGAAGCTGTACTATCGCCACTCGGAATACCCCGGAGGGCTGCGCACCACCGTGGCGCAGAAGTTGCTGGCCGAAAAGCCCGAAAACCTCGTGCGTTTGGCGGTCAAGGGCATGTTGCCCAAAAACCGTTTGAGCAGAAGGCTCTATACCAAGTTAAAAGTCTACGCGGGAGGCGATCATCCCCACGCGGCCCAAAAGCCTGAGCCGCTGGCACTCGGAGCTTAGGAGCTGAATCATGGCGCAAAAGGTTTTTTCTGCAACTGGAAGACGAAAAACTTCAGTAGCCCGTGTTTTTCTGAAAGAAGGAACGGGAAACGTGTCGATCAATGACCGCGCCCTGGACGAGTACTTCGGGCGGGAGACCGCGCGAATGATCGTGCTTCAGCCTTTTCGCGTGACTCAGACGGTTGGAAATTACGACGCCGAGGTCAACGTGCAAGGCGGCGGCATGTCGGGGCAGGCCGGAGCGATCCGGCATGGCATTACCCGCGCCCTGATGGAAGCCAACCCGGACTTTCGCAGCCCGCTTAAAAAGGCGGGGTTTGTGACGCGCGATCCGCGCGCCGTCGAGCGCAAAAAATACGGCCACCACAAGGCCCGCAAACGGCCGCAGTACTCCAAGCGTTAAAATCTGCGCGCGGTCTCTCCTCGTAGCGCGAGCGATCTTAGGACTCTTCGGAATTGGCGTAGAAATAGAGCGCCACCATGGCCATGGTGATGTTTGGGATCCAGGCGGCGATCCAGCCGGGCAACGCGCCGCTGTGGCCGAGCGAGAGACTGAAGGCCCGCAGGAACCAGTAACCGAAGCCGATCAGCATCGTCAGGCCGAAGCTGATCGCCAACCCTCCGCTGCGGCCGTGGCGGACGGCAAAGGGAATCGCCAGAAGGACCATGAGAAGAGGAATGAAAGGGACCGCCATCTTCGCTTGGAGATCGACCCGCTGTTCCGTGGTGTCTATCCCCTTGTCGCTCAAGTCGGCGACCTGCCGGCGAAGGTCGAAGAAACCGAACTCCTCCGGGTCGCGCGCGAGGAGCTTTAAATCTTCGGGGGTTTCGGCGATGGCAAGTACAGTGTCGGCTTTGCGCTGCATCATGGTGCCGTCGGGGAGAAAGAGCCATTCAGAGCCGTTTTTTACTTCCCAGTGGGAGCCGTTCCAGGTCGCCGCCGGCGCCTCGATCAGGCCGCGCAGCGTAAAATCCCGGTTCAGGAGAAATATCGACACGCCCTCTAAGACGGTCTTTTTCCGATCGAAATAGCTCACGTTGATGAACGCTTCCTCGGTGCGGAGCCACATGTCCTTGGTTCCGATGGCGCTTTTCGGCTCCCGTTTTTTCACCTCGGTTTTGTAGATGTACTGCGCCTCACGCGCAAAAATAGGCGCCACGGTTTCGTTCCAAAAAAAGTTTAGCGCTGAGATGACCAGCGCGCAGGCGAAGAGCGGCTGCGAGATGCGGAAGATGCTGATGCCGCCGGCGCGCATCGCGGTGATCTCCTGGCTGCGCGACAACATCCCGATCGAGAACAGCGCAGAGAAAAGGACCGCGAAGCCGAACACCCGCGAGAGCAGGAGCGGCAGTTTGTAGGCAAAATAGCGTATCGAGGTCCAAAGCGAGGCGCCGGCCTTGAGCAGAGATTCAATCTTCTCAAAGAAATCGACAATCAGATAAAGAGCGGTCGTGCATATGAGGCTGATGAGGACGATTTTCAGAAAGCCGCGTATGATGTACCAGTCCAGGATGCCGCCGACGGGCCACGGGATGATGGATTTGATTTTTTCCATAGGGAGCCTAGAGGGCTCGCGGTTGCCTGAGACCCGCGAACCGGCGCCTCAGGTGGAAGGACAGGTCCTCCAGCTTGCTTTGGATTAAAAACGGCGATTCCTTCAGCGCCTTTCTGAAAAAATGGGCGGCGATCAGAGCCAGGACGATGTTGGGGAGCCAGGCGGCCAGGGCCGCCGGCAGGAGCTCCCGCGAACCGAGCGCCTTGCCGGCGGAGAGCAGTCCATAGTAGACCAACAGCCAGGTAAGGCAGAGCGCAAAGCCCCACGAGCGGCTGGCGCGGGAGCGGGTCGGCACGAGGACCAGTGAAACCGCCAGGAGGGCCAAAGCCAGCGGGGCGAAGGCAAAGGAGAATCTTAAGTGCAGCTCCATGAGTTCCACCGTGAATCTCTCGCCCTGCTCCTGCTTGAGCTGGATGGTTTTTCTCAGGCGGCGCAGCGACATCTCCTTGGGCGAGGGATCCTGGGGACGCGCGGGGCCCAAAACTTCCGTGGGGTCGAGCTTGAAGTCGTAGGTGTTGAATCGCGTGCGGCTGAAGCCCGGTCGCTTCGCCTCTTTTTCATAAACGGTGCCTTCGAACAGCCGGAAATTGATGGTCTGCGACTCCTCGTCGGAAAAAATGAAGGCCACCTTGCTGAAAATGTCTTGCTCCCTGTCCACCCGGCGGCGGTCCACGATCAGCACGCCTTTTGCGGTTTCCCCAGGCGGAACCAGCTCTTCGATGTAGATCAGAACCTTGGGAAAATCGTCGTTGAAAACTTTTTCCTTAAGTTCGCTTGTGACGCGCGTCTTGGCGATGTTATACAACGCCTTTCTCATGGCGGTATTCGCCGCGGGCCTTACCTGGGTGGTAATGATGAGCGCGACCACGGAGACTACGAGGGCGATGACCGCTACCGGCCAGACGATCTGAACGGGGCTGACGCCGGAGGCTTTGAGGGCGAGGATCTCGTGATCGCTCGCCAGCCTGCCCAGCCCGAGAAATATCCCAAGGAGGAGCGCCATGGGCACGGTGCTTTCCAGAAACGTCGGAAGAATGAGCGCGAAAAGCTTGCCGATTTGCGCGAACGACACGCCGCGAGTTACGACCATATCTACGAGCTTGAGCAGGCGGGCGATCAGGAGAATAATCGTAAACGCCATCAGTCCGAAGAGGAACGGCGGCAGAATCTCCCGGGCGATGTAAAAACCTAATGTGCGCTTCACTACTCGATCATGTTAGCTGGTGGCGCTATCTTTGTAAAATGATCCGCGCGGAAAAGAACGGCGGCGATGGATAAAGAAGAAGAGTCGCTGGTTATTTTCGGCGTCAACCCGGTGCTGGAAAAGGCCAGGAGCCGGCCGAGCGATATTGTGGAGATTCTGGTGGCCCGTAAGCCGGGAGGCCCGGCGATCGGCTCCATTCTCGACGAGGCCCGGCGGAGCGGATTGCGCGTGCGCGAAGTCGCTTCGAGCCTGTTGGACCGTTTGACGGAAAGCCGAGCGCATCAGGGAGTGGCCGCGCGCATCGCGCCCTATGCGTATCGTACTTTCGACGAGTTTGTGAAAGAGCTTTCGTCGGAGCCTTCGCCGAGTACGGTTCTCATTTTGGACGGCTTGACCGACCCGCGTAATGTGGGCGCCCTGCTGCGCTCGGCTGAAGCGGCAGGGGTCCGTCATGTGGTGATTCCTAAAGATCGATCGGTGGCGGTGACGCCTGTGGTGGTCAAGACTTCGGCCGGAGCAGTGCACCATCTCAAGATCTACCGGGTCGCCAACCTTCGGCGCGTCCTGGAAACACTCAAGGCCAGCGGCTGGTGGATCGTCGGACTGGCCCCGGCCGCCAGGGAGCGCCTGTACGACCGCTCTTATCCCGCAAAAGTCGCCGTGGTATTGGGCTCCGAGGGGGGCGGGATGCGCTCTTTGATCCAGCGCGAGTGCGATTTTCTGGTATCGATCCCGATGGCGGGGAAGATAGCCTCTTTGAACGTGGCGGTGGCTGGAGCGATCTGTCTCTATGAGCTGGTTCGGCAAAGAACGGCCGCTAAAGGGGGCTAGCCACCATAGCGCCTGGCCTAAAGGGCTGTTGACAAGCGGATTTGAAGGTGCTTTATATATTAGTTTACAGCGACTAACCTTGTTACAAAGTATTGTCTGTCTTAGGCTGAGGTCATAGCAAAATCAGACGGATTTTCCCGGTCTTAAATTTGACGGCCAGCAGGTAAGTTTTTGCATAGCCGGGCGGCGTGGTTTCTCAAGTTTGTTGAAGCTGGCGTAGCTCAACGGCAGAGCAGCTGATTTGTAATCAGCAGGTTGTAGGTTCAAGTCCTATCGCCAGCTCCAGAGACAGGGGATCGAGCGGGATGGGATTTGTAATCACCGAGGACCGGCCCTTCGACGTTGCTCAGGACAGGCAAACGAGTAGGGATGCCGGTTGTGGATTGAAGGGAAAGGGAGAAGCGGAGAGGTTCCCGAGTGGCCAAAGGGAGCAGACTGTAAATCTGCCGGCAATGCCTTCGAAGGTTCGAATCCTTCCCTCTCCACCAGTTTGCGGGAATAGCTCAGTTGGTAGAGCGCGAGCCTTCCAAGCTCGGGGTCGCGGGTTCGAGTCCCGTTTCCCGCTCCAATTTGTGTCGTCCCCGACTGGCGTGCCCAGGTAGCTCAGTCGGCAGAGCACGTCCTTGGTAAGGACGAGGTCGGCGGTTCGATCCCGCTCCTGGGCTTTTGCCCGGCATTAATTAGGTTAAGGTAAACCAGCAGGAGGGAGAGATGAGCAAACAAAAATTCGAGCGCAAGAAGCCCCATTTGAATGTCGGGACGATCGGCCACGTGGACCATGGCAAGACCACGCTGACCGCCGCCATCACCAAGGTCTTGGAGAAAAAGGGGATGGCGAAGTTTATGGCCTACGATCAGATCGACAAAGCCCCGGAAGAGAGAGAGCGGGGGGTCACCATCAACATCGCCCACGTCGAGTATGAAACCGCCAAGCGGCACTACGCGCACGTGGACTGTCCGGGTCACGCCGATTACATCAAGAACATGATCACCGGCGCGGCGCAGATGGACGGCGCCATCCTGGTCGTCTCCGCGGCCGACGGCCCGATGCCTCAAACCCGCGAGCATATCCTGCTGGCGCGTCAGGTCGGGGTGCCGGCTATTGTCGTCTTCCTCAACAAGGCCGACATGGTCGACGACAAAGAGATCCTCGAGCTGGTCGAGTTGGAGGTTCGCGAGCTGCTTTCCAAATATCAATTTCCCGGCGATACCACTCCGATCATCACCGGCAGCGCGTTGAAAGCCCTGGAGGGGGACGCCTCGGATATGGGGGAGGGGGCCATCTTGAAGTTGATGGAGGCCATCGATAGCTACATCAAAGAGCCGGTGCGCGATGTCGACAAGCCGTTTATCATGCCCGTCGAAGACGTTTTTACCATCAGCGGCCGCGGCACCGTCGTCACCGGCCGTGTGGAGCGAGGCATCGTCAAGGTCGGCGAAGAGATCGAGATCGTCGGCTTCAAGGCCACCCAGAAGACCGTCGCTACCGGCGTCGAGATGTTTCGCAAGCTGCTCGACGAGGGGCGCGCCGGAGACAACATCGGCGTCTTGCTCCGCGGCACCAAGCGCGAAGAGGTGGAGCGAGGTCAGGTGCTGGCCAAGCCGGGCAGCATCACCCCGCATACCCAGTTCAAGGCGGAAGCCTACGTCCTCACCAAAGAAGAGGGCGGAAGGCACACGCCCTTCTTCAACGGCTACCGGCCGCAATTCTACTTCCGTACGACCGACGTGACCGGCGTGGTGAAGCTGCCGGAAGGCACGGAGATGGTGATGCCGGGCGACAGCGTCACCATGGATATTTCGCTCATTACCCCGATCGCGATGGATGAGGGGTTGAAGTTCGCCATCCGAGAGGGCGGCAAGACGGTGGGCGCGGGAGTCGTTACAAAAATTATTCAATAGCCAGGGTGAGGGGCAGCCATGCGGGAATTGATCGGTTTTGCCTGCGATCAGTGCAAACGAAAAAATTACACAACGTCGAAGAACAAGAAAACGACCACCGGCAAGTTGGCTTTGAAAAAGTTCTGTCCTTTTTGCCGAACTCATACCCAGCATCGCGAGGTGAAATTATAACGAGAGCCGGGGGTCAGTAGCTCCAACTGGCTAGAGCGCCGGACTCCAAATCCGGTCGTTGCAGGTTCGAGTCCTGCCTGACCCGCCATCTCATCGCGTTCGGCATTCTCATGGGCGAATGGATACAGAAGGCCAAGGATTCGTTTCGGCGCTCGGCGGAATTCTTCAACGAGGCCTGGCAGGAACTGAAAAAGGTCTACTGGCCTACGCGCAAGGAAACCTACGTCGCGACGCTGGTCGTCGTCGTGGTGGTTTTGCTCATCGGCCTTTTCCTGGCGTTTGTGGATTTCGGTCTGACCCGGGCCATCCAGGCTATCGTCAGTTAACGCTGCAGGTGATCATCCGGCATGGCTAAGCAATGGTACGTGGTGCATACGTTTTCCGGCTTTGAGCACAAGGTCAAAGCCGCTCTTGAGGAGCGCATTAAGAGCCTTGGAAAAGCGGAGTACTTTGGCGAGATCTTGGTGCCGGTCGAGAAAGTCGTCGAGCTCGTCAAGGGCAAGAAGAAAACCTCTTCGAGAAAGTTTTTTCCCGGCTACATCCTGGTTCAGATGGACCTCGACGACGAGACCTGGCATGTCGTAAAAGAAACGCCCAAGGTCACGGGCTTTGTCGGCGGGAGCACGAACCCTATGCCCGTCACCGACGCGGAGGTCAAGGCGATCACGCAGCAGATGGAGGAGGGGGCGGTGAAGCCCAAGCCGAGGGTGCTCTTCTCGGAGGGCGAGAGCGTGAAGGTTATCGACGGTCCGTTTTCCGACTTCAATGGGGTCGTCGAAGAGGTCAGGCCGGAAAAAGGCAAGCTGCGGGTGCTGATCAGCATCTTTGGGCGCGCCACTCCCGTGGAACTCGATTTTGTCCAAGTAGAACGGAACTGATATGGCCAAGAAAATCATTGGAGAAATCAAGCTGCAGATTCCGGCCGGCCAGGCCAATCCGAGCCCCCCGGTGGGACCCGCCCTTGGCCAGCGCGGAGTCAATATCATGGAGTTTTGCAAAGCGTTCAACGCCGCGACGCAGTCGCAGCAGGGGATGATTATCCCGGTCATAGTGACGGTTTATGCCGACCGTTCGTTCGCTTTTGTGACCAAGACGCCGCCGGCCTCCGTGCTGCTCAAGAAGGCTGCGGGAGTTGAAAAAGGCTCGGGGGAGCCGGGCAAGGTCAAGGTCGGCAAGGTCACCCGCGCTCAGATCAGAGAGATTGCGCAGGTTAAACTACGCGACTTGACCGCAAAAGATCTGGAAGCGGCGGTGAAGACGGTCGAGGGGACGGCCCGCAGCCTGGGTTTGGAGATCGAAGGCTGATTCCGGCGACGGTTGGGTTGGGAGTAATGCCATGAAACGAAAAACCAAAAGCTACAACACGGCCCTGGCGAGAGTGGACAGGGCTCAGCGTTACCCGCTCGAAGACGGCCTCCGTCTCCTCCATCAGACCGCGCGCGCGAAGTTCGATGAGACCGTCGAGATAGCGGCTCGATTGGGCGTGGACCCGCGGCAGGCCGATCAGAATGTCCGCGGCACGGTGGTGCTGCCGCATGGAATGGGGAAAACGGTGAGAGTGGTGGCGTTTGCCAAGGGGGAAAAAGAGAAAGAAGCCACGGAGGCCGGCGCCGATTTCGTCGGCGCGGATGAGCTGATAAAAAAAATCACCGAGGGGTGGCTTGAGTTCGACAATGCGGTTGCAACGCCGGACATGATGGGGGCGGTGGGAAAAATCGGTAAAATTCTAGGCCCGCGCGGATTGATGCCCAACCCGAAGACCGGCACCGTCGCGATGGACATCGGCAAGGCGATCAAGGAGATCAAGGCCGGAAAGCTTGAGTTCAGAGTCGACAAGGCGGGCATCGTCCACGTGCCCGTCGGCAAAGTTTCCTTCGGCGCAGACAAGCTCATCGACAATGCGCGCGCCGTGCTGGCCGCTATTTTACGGGCTAAGCCGGCCTCGGCGAAGGGCAACTACGTCCAGGGCGTTACGCTCTCGACGACGATGGGGCCGGGGATCAAGCTCGATGTCAATCTGGTAAGGGCGCTGGCGGCATAGGGCTTGGGCTTGATTGTCCCAGGGAAGCGCGAAGCGAGGAGAATTGAACATGGCTGAGGCGACGGCGGTAAGACCAAGTCAACCGGAGAAGGCCGCCAGGGTTGCGGAAGTTCGCGAGAAGCTCAAGGCGGCGAAAGTCGCGATTGTCACCGAGTACCGGGGTCTCACGCTGACCCAGATGACGCGGCTGCGCCGGGCGATACGGGATGCTTCGGGAGAGTACCGCGTGATCAAGAACACCCTGGCGCGCCGCGCGTTGAAAGATACCGCCTACGGCGGTTTGGACCGCCTGTTGGAAGGGCCGAACGGCTGGGTCCTGGGTTACGAAGATCCCGTGGCGGTTTCCAAGACGCTGGTCAAGTTCGTCGAAGAGAATGAAAAGCTGGCGATCAAGGGCGGGCTCTTGGAGGGAGAGTTCCTCGATCAGGGCAAGGTCAAGGCCTTGGCTCAGATGCCGAGCCGGCCTGAGCTGCAAGCAAAGCTGCTTGCACTGATGCAGGCGCCGGTGGTGAGCCTGTTGCGGTTGGCGAAGGAGCCGGCCAGCCGAATGGTCAGGTTGTTAGAATCCGTTCGTAAGCAGAAAGATCCCCAAGGCTAGAAATATTTCAATAGGAGGAAGTCATGGAAGTGACAAGAGAGCAGGTTAAGGATTTCATCAAGCAGAGTTCCGTCATGGAGATCGCGGCGCTGGTGAAAGAGCTGGAGCAGGAGCTCGGCGTGAGCGCGGCGGCGCCCGTGGCCGTGGCTGCCGCCGCGGGTCCCGCCGCTGCCGCAGAGGAAAAGACGGAGTTCAACGTCATTCTTACCGACGTCGGCGATAAGAAGATCCAGGTGATCAAAGTCGTCAGGGAGCTTACCGGCTTGGGGCTTAAAGAGGCCAAGGATCTCGTCGACGGTGCTCCGAAGCCCGTCAAGGAAAGCGTCTCGAAGGCCGAGGCGGAAACGATCAAGAAAAAGATCGAAGAAGTGGGCGGCAAGATCGACATCAAGTAACGGTCTTGCCGGCTTGGACTTTGAACTCGGCGTTTCACTGATAGCGGTCATACGAAATCGAAAGAAGGAGTATCATGGCTTTTCAGGTGGCTCAAAATCTGAGATTCCGCCGCAGCTTCGGACGGATCAAAAAGATCATCGATCTGCCCTACTTGATGGAGATCCAAAAGAACTCCTACGACCTCTTTTTGCAGCAAAATCTCGCTGCCGACCAGCGTCAGAATATCGGGCTGCAGGGGGTTTTTAAATCCGTTTTCCCGATTAAGGACTTCAACGAAACGGCCTCGCTCGAGTATGTCAGCTACGTCCTCGGCGAGCCGAAATACGACGTCGACGAATGTCACCAAAGGGGCATGACCTGGGCCGCTCCGTTGAAGGTGACGGTGCAGTTGGTGCTGTGGGACGTGGATCACCAGACCGGAAGCCGCAGCATTAAAAACGTCAAGGAGCAGGAGGTCTATTTCGGCGAGATCCCGCTCATGACGCAGAACGGCACGTTCATGGTCAACGGCACCGAGCGCGTCATCGTCAGCCAGCTCCATCGCTCCCCCGGAGTCTTTTTCGAGCACGACAAGGGAAAGACGCACGCCAGCGGCAAGCTGCTCTATTCGGCGCGCGTGATTCCCTATCGCGGCTCCTGGCTCGACTTCGAGTTCGACCCAAGGGATATTCTCTACGTCCGCATCGACCGGCGACGCAAATTCCACACTACCGTGCTGCTCCGCGCCCTGGGGATGACGATGGAGGACCTGCTTAACTATTTCTACAAGACCGACACGATCGTGCTCGACAGCCGCAAGGCGCAGCTGGCCTTCAAGCCCGAACACCTGGTGGGTGTTAAGGTCGGCTCGGATGTGCGGGATCCCAAAAGCAACGAGCTGATCGTCCGCGAGGGGAGAAAGCTGACGCGCCCGCTGATCCGCCAGATGGAGCAGTCCCGGGTGAAGCACGTTCCCATCGCGCTGGAGGATGTGCTCGGCCGCGTGGTCGCGCACGATATCATCGACCCGGCGACCCGCAAGCCTCTGGTGGAGTGCAACCAGGAGATCACTCAGGACCGGCTCGATCTGCTCCGTGACAAAGGGATCAGCGAGATCGAGGTCCTCTTCATCGAGGATTCTCACGTCGGCCCCTTCCTTCGCGGCACGCTCTTGCAGGACCGAATCCATACTCCCCAGGAAGCGGTGCTGGAGATCTACCGGCGCCTGCGGCCCGGCGAGCCGCCGACGGTCGAGTCCGCCACCAATTTCTTCAACAACCTGTTTTTCAACCCGGACCGCTACGACCTGTCCAAGGTCGGACGCTTGAAGCTTAACCACCGGCTCAAACTGAACGTTCCCCTGGAGCACGGGACGCTCAGGAAAGAGGATATCCTGGAGGTGGTTCGTTTTCTGATGGAGCTCAGAAACGGCAACGGCGCCGTGGACGACATCGATCATCTGGGCAACCGCCGCGTGCGGGCCGTCGGAGAGCTGGTGGAAAACCATTTTCGCGTCGGGCTCGTCAGAATGGAGCGGGCGATCAAAGAGAAGATGAGCCTGCAGGACATCGAAACGCTCATGCCGCAGGAGCTGATCAACTACAAGCCCGTCTCGGCGGCGCTCAAAGAATTCTTCGGCTCCAGTCAGCTGTCGCAGTTCATGGACCAGACCAACCCGCTGTCGGAAATCACGCACAAACGGCGGCTCTCCGCCTTGGGCCCCGGCGGTCTGACCCGCGAGCGGGCCGGATTCGAGGTCCGCGACGTGCATCCGACCCATTATGGCCGGGTCTGTCCGATCGAGACTCCTGAGGGGCCCAACATCGGCCTCATCGCATCGCTGACGACTTATGCGCGGGTGAACGAATACGGCTTCATCGAAACCCCGTATCGCGAAGTCGAAGAGGGGCGGGTGACGGACCGGATTCGTTATCTCTCCGCCCTCGAGGAAGAGGATCACGTGATCGCGCAGGCCAACGCGGCGATCGATGGGCGCGGATTTTTTACCGCCGATCTGGTCTCATCGCGCAAGGGCGGCGAGTTCGTCATGGCGCGGCCGGAAGATGTCGGTTTCATGGACGTCTCGCCCAACCAGTTGGTGAGCGTCGCCGCCTCGCTCATTCCCTTCCTGGAAAACGACGACGCCAACCGCGCGTTGATGGGTTCCAACATGCAGCGCCAGGCCGTCCCGCTGCTCCGCACCGAGGCGCCGCTGGTGGGAACCGGAATGGAAAAAGTGGTGGCCCGGGATTCCGGCGTTACCATCGTGGCGCGGCGCGACGGCGTGGTGGAGGGCGTGGACTCCACGCGGATCGTCGTGAAGGCGGATCGCGTCTCGGGATCTCATCGAGACACGGGCGTCGATATCTACACGCTGGTGAAATATCAGCGCTCCAACCAGAATACCTGTATGAACCAGCGGCCCATCGTCGTCGTTGGAGATCATGTCAAGGCCGGGGATGTGATCGCCGACGGGCCCTCCACCGAGATGGGCGAGCTTGCTCTGGGCCGTAACGTCATGGTCGCGCTGATGCCCTGGGGTGGGTACAACTTCGAGGATTCGATCCTCATCAGCGAGCGCGTCGTTAAGGAAGATATCTATACCTCGACCCACATCGAAGAGTTCGAATGCGTTTCGCGCGACACCAAGCTCGGTCCCGAAGAGATCACGCGCGACATTCCCAACGTCGGCGATGAGGCGTTGGCCGATCTCGATGAGAGCGGAATCATTCGCATCGGGGCCGAGGTGAAGCCGGGAGACATCCTGGTGGGAAAGATCACCCCCAAAGGCGAGACCCAGCTTTCACCCGAAGAGAAGCTGCTCCGCGCGATCTTCGGCGAGAAGGCCGGAGAGGTGCGCGACACCTCGCTCCGAGTTCCTCCCGGCGTAGAAGGGACGGTGATCAACGTCAGAATCTTCTCGCGCAAGGGCACGGGCAAGGACGAGCGGAGCCGGGTCATCGAGGACGAGGATATCAGCAAGCTCAAGAAGGATCAGCATGAGGAGATTCGGATCCTGCAAGACGGCGCGCTGAGGCGGCTCAAGAAGCTCCTGGTGGGCCGGCGCACGGCGGCGCAGGTGCGCGACGACAGCCGCAAGGTTCTTGTCCCCAAAGGGAAGGAGATCACTGACGAGGATCTCGAAGAGATTCCCATGACCTACTGGGGAGAGATCCGGGTCGACAATGAATCCGTGGAAGCCGAGCTCAAGCGCGTGGTCGAGAGCACGACCGAGCAGGTCGAGCTGCTGAAGGTGGTCTTCCAGGATAAGATCAATAAGCTCAGAAGCGGGGACGAGTTGCCGCCGGGCGTGATCAAGATGGTTAAGACCTTTGTCGCGATCAAGCGCAAGCTTCAGGTCGGAGACAAGATGGCCGGCCGCCACGGCAACAAGGGCGTCATCTCGCGCATCCTGCCGGAAGAGGACATGCCGTATCTCGAAGACGGCACCCCGGTCGATATCGTGCTGAATCCCCTGGGTGTTCCCTCCCGGATGAACGTAGGGCAGATATTGGAGGCTCACCTGGGCTGGGCGGCCCGCACCTTAGGCAAGCAGATCGGGGCGCTGCTCGAAGATGGCCGGCGGGAGATGGACCAACTGAGACACCTGCTCAAAGAAACTTTGGCCTCGCGCGATGTCACCGGGCTGGTCGATGGGATCAAGGACGTGGATGTCGTGCGGTTGGCAAGCAAATATCGAGATGGTATCCACCTGGCGTCGCCGGTCTTTGACGGCGCCTCGGAAGAAGAGATTTTCAACCTGCTCAGAAAAGCCGGACTGCCGGCGACCGGGCAGGTGACCCTCCGTGACGGCCGGACCGGAGAGGCGTTCGATCAAAAAGTTACCGTCGGCGTGATGTATATCATGAAGCTGCATCACCTGGTGGACGATAAGATTCACGCCCGCTCCACCGGGCCATATTCGCTGGTCACCCAGCAGCCGCTGGGCGGCAAGGCGCAGTTCGGCGGCCAGCGGTTGGGCGAGATGGAGGTTTGGGCGCTGGAGGCTTACGGCGCCGCGTACACGCTGCAAGAGATGCTGACCGTAAAGTCCGACGATGTGGTGGGGCGGACCCGAATGTACGAAGCGATCGTCAAGGGGGACAATCTCCTGGAGCCGGGGCTGCCGGAGTCCTTTAACGTCATGGTCAAAGAGTTGCAAAGTCTATGCCTGGATGTGGACTTGGTTGAGGATAAAGGCTAACTGCCGACGAGGTGGACGTTATGGAAGATCTATTCAATCTCTTTGAGAAGCCCAAGAACCCGTTAAGTTTCAACGCGATCAAAATACGCGTTGCTTCCCCGGATAAGATCCACTCGTGGTCCCACGGCGAGGTCAAGAAGCCTGAGACCATCAACTACCGGACTTTCAAGCCGGAGCGCGACGGCCTTTTCTGCGCGAAAATCTTCGGCCCGACCAAGGACTACGAGTGCAACTGCGGCAAGTACAAACGGATGCGCCACCGCGGAGTCGTCTGCGAAAAATGCGGCGTCGAGGTGATCCAGTCCAAGGTGCGGCGCGAGCGCATGGGCCACATCGAATTGGCCACTCCGGTCGTTCACATCTGGTTCTTAAAAAGTCTGCCCAGCCGCATCGGCGCGCTGCTCGATATGTCGCTCAAAGATATCGAGAAGATTCTCTACTTCGAAGCCTATGTCGTGGTCGAGCCCGGCTCGACGCCGCTGGAATATCAGGAGCTCCTGACCGAGGCCCGCTATCGCAAAGCCGTGGAAGAACACGGCGCGAATTTTACGGCTAAGATGGGCGCGGAGGCGGTGCGCCAGCTGCTCAAGGCGGTCGATATCAATAAGCTCGGCGAAGATCTGCGGGCGGAGATGCGCGAGGCCAACTCGGAAGTGCGGCGCAAAAAAATCGCCAAGCGGCTCAAGGTTGTCAATGCATTCAAATGCTCCGGCAATCGTCCCGAATGGATGGTTCTCGAGGTCATCCCGGTGATTCCCCCGGATCTCCGCCCCCTGGTCCCGCTCGACGGCGGCCGCTTTGCGACCTCCGACCTCAACGATCTCTATCGCCGGGTGATCAACCGCAACAACCGGCTCAAGCGGCTCATGGAGTTGAGCGCTCCCGACATGATCGTGCGCAACGAAAAGCGCATGCTTCAGGAGGCGGTGGACGCCCTGTTCGACAACGGGCGTCGCGGCCGGGCCATCACCGGGCAAAACCGCCGGCCGCTTAAATCCCTGAGCGATATGCTAAAAGGCAAGACCGGCCGCTTTCGCCAGAATCTGCTCGGGAAGCGGGTGGACTATTCCGGCCGTTCGGTCATCGTGGTCGGCCCGGAGCTCAGGCTTCACCAGTGCGGCCTGCCGAAGAAAATGGCGCTCGAGCTCTTCAAGCCATTTATTTACAACAAGCTCGAAGAGCGCGGGCACGTGACCACGATCAAGAGCGCAAAAAAGCTGGTGGAGAAAGAGCGGCCCGAGGTGTGGGACATTCTCGATGAAGTTATCCGCGAGCATCCCATTTTGCTCAACCGCGCGCCGACGCTGCATCGTCTGGGGATGCAGGCGTTTGAGCCGATTCTGATCGAGGGCAAAGCGATCCAGCTTCATCCCCTGGTCTGCGCGGCGTACAATGCCGACTTCGATGGCGACCAAATGGCGGTGCATGTCCCGCTCTCCGTCGAGGCTCAGGTCGAGGCTCGGTCCCTGATGATGTCGACCAACAACATCCTGTCGCCCGCCAACGGCAAGCCGATCATCGTTCCCACGCAGGACATCGTTTTGGGTCTCTATTACATGACGCGCGAGCGGCTCAACGCCAGGGGAACCGGCCGCGTTTTTGCGAATCGCGAGGAGGCGCGGATCGCCTACGACCAGGGCGACGTGGATCTCCAGGCCCGGGTCACCGTGCGCATCGGCAAGGAAAGGATCGAGACCACTGTAGGCCGCATCCTGCTCTACGAGGTTGCGCCGCCGGAGATTCCCTTCCAGGAATTGAATCGCGTGATGAAGAAGAAGGAGCTGGCGAACCTCATCGATCTCAGCTACCGGCTGGCGGGGAACAAAGAGACGGTCATCTTTGCGGACCGGCTGAAGGACACCGGATTCCAGTATGCGACGAAGGCCGGGATCTCGATTGCCATCAAGGACATGATGATTCCGCCCGGCAAGGAAGCCTTGCTGAAGCGGGCGCACGACGACGTGCGCGAGATCGAGGAGCAATATAAGAACGGTCTCATTACCGACGGCGAACGGTACAACAAGGTCGTCGATATCTGGGCCGAGGTGACGGACCGGATCGCCGACGAGATGCTGCGCGATCTGGGCACCGAAACGGTTACCGACGATAAGGGCGGCAAGACGACGATCCCGAGTTTCAATCCCATTTTCATGATGGCCGACTCGGGCGCCCGGGGCAGCGCGCAGCAGATCCGCCAGTTGGCCGGAATGCGCGGGCTCATGGCGAAGCCGTCGGGAGAAATTATCGAGACTCCGATCACGGCCAACTTTCGCGAGGGGCTGACGGTGCTGCAGTACTTCATCTCCACGCACGGCGCGCGCAAAGGCTTGGCGGACACCGCGCTCAAGACCGCGAACTCGGGCTATCTCACGCGCCGGCTGGTGGACGTCGCGCAGGATTCGGTTATCAGCGAAGACAACTGCGGAACGCTCGACGGAATCGAGATCACCCCTCTCATGGAGGGCGGCGAGATCATCGAGCCGCTCGGCGACCGCGTTCTCGGGAGGGTCGCGCTCGAAGACGTCAAAGACCCGTTTACGGGCCACATGATCGTTAAGGCGAACCAGGAGATCAACGAGGATCTGGTCCAGCGCATCGAGGATGCCGGGTTAGAGAGGATCAAGATCCGCTCCGTGCTGACTTGCCAATCGAGGCGCGGCGTATGCGTCATGTGCTATGGCCGCGACCTGGCGCGCGGCCACATGGTCAATCACGGCGAGGCCATCGGCGTGATCGCGGCCCAGTCCATCGGCGAGCCGGGGACGCAGCTGACCATGCGCACCTTCCATATCGGCGGCACTGCGAGCCGGCGAGCCGAACAGACGACCCTGGAGGCGCGCAATGATGGGTACCTTAAATTCATCAACCTCAACACCGTGGCCAACAAAGACGGCGATCTGGTCGTCATGAACCGAAACGGCGAGGTCGCCATCGTAGATTATCCGGAGGGAGAGAAAGGCAGGGCGAGAGAGAGGGAGCGATATCCGGTGGTTTACGGCGCGAAGTTCAAGAAAAAAGACGGCGCCAAGATCAAGGCCGGAGAGTTGCTCGCGGAGTGGGATCCCTACACCATTCCGATACTCACCGAAGTCACCGGCGCGGTTAAGTTCGGCGATATCGTCGAAGCCATCACCATGGAGGAACGGGTCGACGAGCGGACCGGCCTCTCGACTAAGGTCATCATCGATTCGAAGGATGTGGACAAGCGGCCGCGCATCTCGATCAAGGACGTGAAAGGGCAGACCGCGCGGCTTTCGGCGACGGGTGAGGCGCGCTATCTCCTGCCGGTCGGGGCCCATATCAATGTGCAGGAGGGACAGTCGGTTTTTGCCGGTGACGCCTTGGCCAAGATCCCGCGCGAGACGACCAAAACCAAAGACATCACCGGGGGACTGCCTCGAGTCGCCGAGTTATTCGAGGCCCGCAAGCCCAAGGAGTTTGCGGTGATCAGCGAGATCGACGGCGTGGTCTCGTTCGGGAAAGACACCAAGGGCAAGCGGAAAGTCGTTATCACTCCGGAGGTCGGCGAGCCGAGGGAATACCTGATTCCGAAGGGGAAGCACATCAGCGTGCACGAGGCCGATCGCGTCAGGGCGGGAGAGCTGTTGATGGACGGGTCGTCGAACCCGCACGACATCTTGAACATCCTGGGCGAGAAGGCGCTCGCGAAATACCTGGTGGACGAAGTGCAGGAAATCTACCGGCTGCAAGGGGTTCGCATCAACGACAAGCACATCGAGGTCATCGTCCGGCAGATGCTCAGGCGCGTAAGGATCAAGGAAGTCGGCGATAGCGAATTTCTCATCGGCGATCAAGTGGAGAAGTGGCGGTTTGAGGAGGAAAATCAGAAAATCATCAGCCAAGGGGGCAAGCCTGCGGTCGCCGAACCGCTGCTGCTCGGGATCACCAAAGCTTCCCTGTCTACGGAGAGTTTTATCTCGGCGGCGTCGTTTCAGGAGACGACGAAGGTGCTTACGGAAGCCGCCATTCAGGGCAAGGTGGACCTCCTCTGCGGGCTCAAAGAGAACGTCATCATGGGCCGGTTAATCCCCGCCGGCACCGGCTTGGCGAAGTATACCAAGCTCGAAATCGAGATGGACCAGCCGGAAGCGGAGGAGTTGGAGATTTCCGAGGCGGCGGGAGCCTAAAGCGCTTTGACAATCGGTGGTTTGTCTGTTAATTAAATCTTTTTACTCGAGACGGCTCCACTCGAGCAACGGAGAGCCGCAAGATTGATAGTCATAACCTATGCCTACAATTAGCCAGTTAGTGCGCGGCGCGAGAGAGCAGCAGCGCCGCAAGAATACGGCGCCAGCGCTGCAGGGATGCCCGCAAAAGCGCGGCGTTTGCATCCGCGTTTACACCACGACGCCGAAGAAGCCCAACTCGGCGCTGCGCAAAGTGGCGCGCGTGCGTCTGACCAACGGGATCGAGGTGACTTCTTATATCCCGGGCGTGGGGCATAACCTGCAAGAGCACTCCGTGGTGTTGATTCGCGGGGGTCGGGTGAAAGATCTGCCGGGCGTGAGGTATCACATCGTGCGCGGGACGTTGGATTCGATCGGCGTCCAGGAGCGCCGCCAGAGCCGCTCGAAGTACGGCGCGAAGAGGCCGAAGTAGGAGCCATGCCGCGTAAAGGGGAAGTCAAAAAAAGAGAGGGCTTGTCGGATCCCAAATATGGGGACAAGCAGGTCGCCAAGTTCATCAACACGATCATGAACGAGGGAAAGAAGAGCGTGGCGGAAAGAATGCTTTACGGCTCTCTCAATTTGGTGGCGGCCAAGACCAAGGAAGATTCTCTCGCCATATTCAAGCGCGCCGTGGAAAACGCCAAGCCCACGGTGGAGGTGCGCTCTCGCCGGGTCGGCGGCGCGACCTATCAAGTGCCGGTCGAAGTGAGGCCTCAACGTCGGATGTCCTTGAGCATGCGCTGGCTGGTGGATTCGGCAAGGGCCCGAGAGGGAAAGTCGATGCAGGACAAATTGGCCGCCGAGTTTATGGATGCGGCCAATAACCGCGGAGGGGCGATTAAGAAAAAGGAAGATACGCATCGGATGGCGGAGGCCAATCGCGCTTTCGCCCACTATCGTTGGTAGCTTCGCTTAGGAATACGACACCGAGCAGGGAGGCGGTTTGACCGCCTCCTTTTTTTCTCTGATAGCTGAAGATCATGGCAAGAACAGTCCCTTTAGAGAAGACGCGTAACATCGGGATCATGGCCCACATCGATGCGGGCAAGACCACGACGACCGAGCGAATTCTCTATTATACCGGAACCAACTATAAAATCGGCGAGGTCGATGAGGGCACCGCCACGATGGACTGGATGGTGCAGGAGCAGGAGCGCGGCATCACCATCACCTCGGCGGCGACGACCGCCCTGTGGCGCGACCATCGGATCAATCTCATCGATACGCCGGGCCACGTCGATTTTACCATCGAAGTCGAGCGCTCGCTGCGCGTCTTAGACGGCGCGGTGGCCGTGTTTTGCTCGGTCGGCGGCGTCGAGCCGCAGACGGAAACCGTTTGGCGCCAGGCGGACAAGTATCAGGTTCCCCGGATCGCCTTCGTCAACAAAATGGACCGCGTCGGGGCGGATTTTTTCCGGGCGGTGCAGATGATCCAGGATCGCCTGGGCGCCCGGCCGGTCGCAGTGCAACTGCCGATCGGCGCCGAGGACCAGTTTAAGGGCGTGATCGACCTCGTGCAGATGAAGGCCGTCGTGTGGGAAGAGGAGAGCCTCGGGGCCAAATATCGCATCGAGCCGATCCCCGCGGAGCTGGTGGCGCAGGCCGAAGAGTACCGCGAAAAATTGCTTGAGGCGGCGGCGGACTGCGACGAATCACTCATGGAAAAGTATTTGGATGGCAAAGAGATCGCCGAAAGTGAAATCCGCCGGGCGATCCGCGCGGGAGGGCTGGCCCTCAAGCTGGTGCCGGTGTTGTGCGGCTCCGCTTTTAGAAACAAGGGGGTTCAACCCTTGCTCGACGCCGTGATCGACTACCTGCCGTCGCCGCATGACATTCCATCGGTCCAGGGCAAGAATCCGGATTCTCAACAAGCGGAAGAGCGTCCGGCGAGCGACGAGGCGCCGTTTTCGGCGCTGGCCTTCAAGATCATGACCGATCCGTTCGTCGGGACGCTGACTTTCTTCCGGGTTTACTCGGGGGTGCTGTTCTCGGGCTCCAGCGTCTACAATTCGACCAAGACTAAAAGAGAGAGAATCGGCCGGCTGCTCAAAATGCACGCCAACAAGCGCGAGGAGATCAAAGAGGTCTACGCCGGCGATATCGCCGCGGCGGTGGGGTTGAGAAGCACGACCACGGGAGATACGCTTTGCGATGAAGACCGTCCGATCGTTCTGGAATCGATAGACTTCCCCGATCCGGTGATCTCGATCGCGATCGAGCCGAAAAGCAAGGCCGACCAGGAAAGGCTCGGCATCTCGCTCCAGAAGCTGGCCGGCGAAGACCCTTCGTTCAGGGTGCGGACGGATGAAGAGACCGGACAGACGATCATCTCCGGCATGGGCGAGCTTCACCTGGAGATCATCGTCGATCGGCTGGTGAGAGAGTTCAACGTCGGGGCCAACGTCGGCAAGCCGCAGGTCGCCTACAAAGAAACGATCCGCAAGACGGTCGAGCAAGAGGGGAAGTTTATTCGGCAAACCGGCGGTCGCGGGCAATATGGCCACGTCGAGATCAGAGTCGAGCCGCAAGCGCCGGGAGGCGGTTTTGAGTTCGAAGACGCCGTCAAGGGCGGGCGCATTCCGCGGGAATATATTCCGGCGGTGGAAAAGGGCGTGCGCGAGGCGACCGAGAGCGGCGGGTTGGCGGGTTATCCCGTGGTCGACGTGAAGGTTACGCTGCTCGATGGGAGCTACCACGACGTCGACTCCTCCGAGATCGCGTTCAAGATCGCGGGATCGATGGCCTTTAAAGAGGCCACGAGGAAGGCGTCGCCGGTGCTGCTGGAGCCTATTATGTCGGTCGAAGTGGTGGTGCCGGAAGCCTTCATGGGCGACGTCATCGGCGACCTCAGCTCGCGCCGCGGAAAAATCCTCGGCATGGGTTCGCGTCCGGCGGTTCAGGTGATCGAGGCGCGCGTCCCGCTCGCGCAGATGTTCGGTTATGCGACGGATGTGCGCTCGATGACCCAGGGGCGAGCGACCTATACCATGCAGTTTTCGCATTACGAGCCGGTGCCGGCGACTATTTCGGAAGAGATCAGCGCGAAAGCAGTGGGGCTTTGAGGCGATCTCGTTGGAGTAAGCTATGAACGAGAAAATTCGAATTCGTCTGCGAGCCTATGACCATCGCGTTCTCGATCAGTCGGTGGGCGAGATCGTGGAGACGGTCAAGCGGACCGGCGGAAGGGTCGCGGGCCCGATCCCGCTCCCGACGCGCATCGAGCGGTTTACGGTGAACCGATCGCCCCATGTCGACAAGAAGTCGCGCGAGCAGTTCGAGATCCGCACCCATAAACGGTTGCTCGATATCCTGGAGCCGACGCAGCAGACGATCGATGCTTTGGGGAAGCTCGACCTGGCCGCGGGCGTCGACGTGGAGATCAAGCTGCAGTGAGGCGGGCGGTTCAAGTTGATTTTATGAACGGACTGATAGGCAAGAAGCTCGGCATGACACAACTCTTCACGGCCGACGGGAGCGTGGTGCCGGTCACCGTGATCCAGACGGGTCCGTGCGTGGTCGTGCAGAAAAAGGAAGCGGAACGCGACGGCTATACCGCGCTGCAGGTTGGATTCGGCAGCAAAAAAAACCAGCGCGTGCGCAAGTCCGAGCAGGGTCATCTAGCCAAGGCCGGCAAGGGCGCCTTCGAAGTCCTGCGCGAGCTCAGGTCGGAGGATGTCGCCCAGTACGCCGTCGGGCAGGAGATCAAGGTTGCCGACCTGTTTAAAACCGGAGATCGGGTGGACGTAGCCGGCGTCAGCAAGGGCCGGGGATTCGCCGGGGTCATCAAGCGGTGGAGCTTCGCCGGTTTTCCCGGTTCCCGCGGGACGCACGAGTATTTTCGTCATGGCGGATCGATCGGCAACCGGTCGTTCCCCGGCCGCGTGTTCAAGGGCAAGAAGATGGCGGGACAATTGGGAAACGAACGGGCTTCCGTGCAGAATCTTGAGGTGATCGAAGTTCGCGCGGAGAGCAATCTGCTCTTCATCAAAGGGTCGGTGCCGGGCGCGCCGCGCGGAGTGGTGCTCGTGCGGCGGACGGTCAAGGGTTGAGAGTCGTCATGAGCGCTCAGATCATTCATCCCGAGCTTAAGGCGGAGATTTTTCAGGTCGCGTTGCGCCCCCATCTGCTCCACGACGTCGTCACCATGCAGCGCGCCAACCGGCGGGCCGGCACGGCGGCGACGAAGAGCAAGGGGTTCGTGCGCGGCGGAGGAAAGAAGCCCTGGAAACAGAAGGGGACAGGCCGGGCGCGCGCCGGGAGCATTCGGTCGCCTATCTGGGTCGGTGGTGGAACGATCTTCGGCCCCCAGCCGAGAGATTACTCCTATCGGATGCCTAAAAAGGCGCGTCGCGAGGCGCTCTTGTCGGCGCTCAGCCTCAAGCATAAAGAGGGAAAGATCGTCGTCGTCGATAAGCTGGAAATGGAACAACCGAAAACCAAGATCATGCGCCAGCTGCTGGAAGGAATGAATGTGAAGAGCGCGCTCATCGTCCTGCCGCAGGCGAATCCGCCCGTCGAGCTATCGGCCAGGAACCTGCCCAAGGCGAAAGTAATCCGGGTCGAGGGACTGAATGTCTACGATCTGCTCCGCTTCGACCACCTTATCTTGACTGAAGGGGCGCTGCGGCTGATTGAGGAGAGGCTGCCCGCATGAAAGAGCCTCAACGGATAATTTTGGCTCCGTTGGTGACCGAGAAGAGCACCTTGCTGTTGGAGAAGGCCAATCAGGTTCTGTTCCGCGTGCGGCCCGACGCCAACAAAATCGAAGTCAAGCGCGCCATCGAGACGCTGTTCAAGGTGAAGGTCGAGAAGGTGAGGATGAACCGCTATCTCGGCAAGCTGCGGCGCGTCGGGAGAAATGTGGGCCGCCTCCCCCAATGGAAAAAGGCTTACGTGACGTTAAAAGAAGGGGACAAGATCGAACTATTTGGCGGCGCCTAAAGAATTTTAGATTTTGGATTGCCGATTTTCGATTCAATCTAAAATCTAAAATCAAAAATTGGGGAACGATGGCGATCAAGACTTACAATCCAACCTCGGCGGGGATGAGGTTTAGGACCGGTCTCGACTTTGAGGAGATTACGCGGACCGGGGCGGAAAAGCGCCTGCTTCTTCCCGTAAAGCGCAGCGGCGGGCGCAACAACACCGGACGCATCACGAGCCACCATCGCGGGGGCGGCCACAAGCGCCTCTATCGCATAATCGACTTCAAGCGCGACAAGATGGGGACTCCGGCGCGGGTTGAAGCTATCGAATACGATCCCAACCGTTCCGCGCGCATCGCGCTGCTCTGCTACGCGGACGGAGAGCGCCGCTATATCGTGGCGCCCGATCAACTCAAGGTGGGAGATTCGGTACTCTCCGGCGGCGAGGGGGTCGATATCAAGCCGGGAAATTCGCTGCCGCTCAAGTTCATTCCGGTGGGCACCGTCATCCACAACGTCGAGATCAAGCTCGGCAAGGGGGCGCAGCTGGCGCGCAGCGCGGGCGCCGGGGCGCAGTTGATGGCCAAAGAGGGACGTTATGCCCTGCTGAAGCTCCCATCCGGCGAGCTGCGCAACGTGCTGGCCGAATGCCGCGCCAGCGTGGGGCAGGTCGGGAACCTGGACCAGGAAAATGTCTCGTGGGGCAAGGCCGGGAGGATGCGTTGGCTGGGCAAGAAGCCGTGGACTCGCGGAATCGCCAAAAATCCGGTGGATCATCCTCACGGGGGCGGCGAAGGGCGTTCCAAGGGAAATCACCCGCAGACGCCCTGGGGGAAGCCGACGAAGGGTTACAAAACCAGGAAGCGCCGGCACTCGGATAAGTATATCGTTCAGCGTAGAGAGGGCTGATCCCGATGGCACGCTCGATTAAAAAAGGTCCGTTTGTCGACGATCACCTCAGGCGGAAGATTGAGGCGATGAACCAGAGCAAGGATAAGCGGGTCCTCAAGACCTGGTCGCGGCGCTCGACGATTACGCCGGACATGGTGAGCTATACGATCGCGGTCCATAACGGGAGAAAATTCATTCCCGTTTTTGTGACCGAAAGTATGGTGGGCCATAAGCTTGGCGAGTTCGCGCCGACGCGGACGTTCCACGTGCATTCGGGAGACCGCAAGGCCGAGGCCAAAACAGGAGTTGTGGGCGCGCCGCGGGCGGCTCCCGGGGCCCCGGCGGCAGCGCCGGCGCCGGCCGCGCCGGCCGCTCCGGCGGCTGCGGCCAAGCCGAAGGCGTAATGGATCGAGAGCGGGGAGTTCGGAGATAACGAAACATGGAAACGCGCGCTCAAACTCGCTTTGTCAGCCTGGCCCCGCGCAAGGTGCAGCTGGTCGTGGATCAAATCCGGGGGAAGGGTGTTGAGGAGGCTCTGAACATTCTGAAGTTTGTGCCAAAGCGGTCGGCGGCGATTGTGACGAAGACTTTGAGGTCGGCTGTGGCCAACGCGGAAAACACCCAAAGCGTGGATGTCGATCGGCTTTATGTCAAGCGCATCGCGGTCGACGAGGGCGGCATGCGCAAGGGCTTCATGCCTCGGGCGATGGGGCGGGGGGCGCGCATTCGTAAACGGCTCAGTCATATCACCGTGGTGGTCGACGAGAGGGGATAGGCGCTCATGGGGCAGAAGACTCATCCGAAACTTTTCCGCATCGGAGTCATAGACTCCTGGGATTCCAAGTGGTACGCGCAGCACGATTACGCGCGGCTGCTCCATGAGGATCTGAAGATCAAGAAATTTCTCAAAACCAGGCTCTATCACGCCGGCATCTCGAAGATCGAAATCGAAAGGGCGGCCAACAAGGCGAAGATCAACATCTACACCGCGCGCCCCGGGATCGTCATCGGCAAAAAGGGCGCGGAGATAGAAAAACTCAAGCAGGAGATCTCGCGTCTCTCGGATCGCGAAGCCTATCTCAACATCATCGAGGTGCGCCGTCCCGACCTGGACGGGCAGCTCGTCGGTGAAAACGTCGCGCTCCAGCTGGAGCGTCGCGTGGCCTTTCGCCGGGCGATGAAGGAGAGCGTATCGCGCGCGCTTAGGATGGGAGCCGAAGGGGTAAAGATTCAATGCGCGGGGCGACTGGGCGGGACCGAGATTGCGCGCACCGAGTGGTACCGGGAAGGCCGCGTGCCGCTACACACTCTGCGGGCGGATATCAGTTACGGATTTGCCGAAGCCAAGACGACCTACGGAGTGATCGGTGTCAAAGTGTGGATCATGAGGGGCGAGGTTTTAACGGAGCAAGAGGAGCAGCAAAAGGCGGCGATGGGCGCCTAGCGATTCGGGGTTTCAAGGTTCAAGAGTTCAAAGGTTCAAGGGTTGAAAGCAGATGTTAGAGCCAAAGAAAGTCAAATACCGCAAGCAACAGAAGGGCCGCCGGGCAGGATTTGCTCAGCGGGGATCCACGTTGGCCTTCGGGGATTACGGGCTTAAGGCGCTCGATCGGGGGTGGCTCGGCGCGCGGGAGATTGAGGCGGCGCGGATCGCGCTCACCCGCTATCTCAAGCGCGGCGGAAAGGTCTGGATTCGGATATTTCCGGATAAGCCGATTACCAAGAAGCCGGCTGAGACCCGGATGGGAAAAGGCAAAGGCGCGACTGCGGGCTGGGTGGCGGTCGTCAAGCCCGGCAGGGTTCTTTACGAGATGGAAGGCGTGGAGCGCGAGCTGGCGCGGGAGGCGTTCCGTTTAGCAGCGCACAAGCTCTCGATTGCCACCATGTTCGTCGAGCGAAAGGGGCTGAGCCATGCCGGTTAAGGAGCTGCGCGAGCTGGGGAAGGACGAGCTGGCGCAGAAGCGCGCCGAACTCAAAGAGGAGATTTTTCATCTCAGGCTCAGGCGGGCCACAGGTAGGTTGGAGGCCCCGATGAAACTGAGGCAAAACAGGCGGGAGTTGGCCCGGGTCGAGACCATCATGCGGGAGCGGGAGCTTAAGGGGGCGGAAGGCTAAGATGAATCCACGAGGCATGCGCAAAGAGCGCCAAGGCGTGGTGCTGAGCAACCGGATGCAGAAGACCGTCGTGATCGCGGTGGAACGGATCGTGCTGCACCCGAAATATAAAAAATATCTCAAGCGGCGCACGAAGCTGAAGGCCCACGACGAAAACAATGCTTGCCAGGTGGGGGATCGGGTATCGATCGTCGAGTCGCGTCCGCTAAGCCGCGAGAAACGCTGGCGGGTCAGCAAGATTCTCGAGCGGGCGGTGGCGACGGAAGGCGTCGAGCCGGGCTCGCCGGGCGCGCCTGTTTCGGCTTAAACATTGGGGGTTGAGGTCGGCGTATGATTCAGATGCGGACGGTTTTGGATGTCGCGGACAACTCGGGGGCGCGCAAGGTCCAGTGCATCAAAGTTCTCGGCGGCAGCAAGCGGAGATATGCCTCCGTGGGCGACGTGATCGTGGTCTCGGTCAAGGAGGCGATCCCCAACGCGAAGGTCAAGAAGGGGGAAGTGGCCAAGGCGGTGGTGGTGCGGACGGCCAAGGAGCTGGGGCGGCCCGACGGGAGTTATATCCGTTTCGACGTGAACTCGGCGGTGTTGATCGATAACCAGCGGGAGCCGATCGGGACGCGGATTTTCGGACCGGTGGCGCGCGAGCTGCGCGGGAAGAAATTCATGAAGATCATCTCGCTGGCGCCTGAGGTGCTTTGAAATTTTAGATTTTGGATTGCCGATTTTAGATTGAATCGAAAATCAAAAATCTAAAATCGAAAATGGGAAGATGCATATTCGGAAAAACGACAGTGTGATGGTGGTCACCGGCAGGGAGCGGGGCAAGACGGGCAAGGTCCTGCGGGTGATGCCCGATCGAGACGCGGCCATCATCGAGCGCGTCAACCTGGTGAAGCGCCATGCCAAGGCGCGCGGCCCGCAGCAGCCCGGCGGCATCGTGGAGAAAGAGGCGCCGATGCGCCTCTCCAACATCATGCTGATGTGCGACAAGTGCAACGCGCCGGTCAGGGTCGGGAGAAAAGTCATGGCCGATGGCGACAAGGCGCGTGTCTGCCGGCGCTGCGGGGATCCTATAGATTAGTCCCGAGTTTTCAGTCTCGGGCTTCGAGTGTTGACGATGGCGGTTAAAGCAGAAACCAAGATAACGCGGCTCAGGAAGAAATATCAGGAGGAGATCGTCCCTCTGATGATGAAGGAGTTCGGCTACGGCAATCCGCTTCAGGTGCCGCGTCTGGAAAAGATTACCTTGAACATGTGCCTGAACGAGGCGCGGGAAAACGTCAAGGTTCTTGACGCCGCCGTCGCCGAGATCGCCTCGATCACGGGCCAAAGGCCGGTGATCACCCGCGCGAAAAAAGCCATTGCGAATTTCAAGTTGCGCGAAGGCGTGCCCATCGGCTGCATGGTGACGCTCAGGCGCGAGCGCATGTACGAATTTCTGGACCGGTTGATCCACGCGGCGTTGCCGCGAGTGAGGGATTTCAAGGGAATTCCCGACCGGGCCTTCGACGGCCGCGGCAACTATTCTCTGGGGCTGCGCGAGCAGATTATCTTTCCCGAGATCCAGGTCGACAAGGTGGACAAGCCCCACGGCCTCACGGTGTCGATCGTTACCACGGCGAAATCCGACCAGGAAGGGAAGGCGCTGCTCAAGCTCTTGGGCATGCCGTTTGCGGGTTAGGGAGGGAGCCATTGGCTAAGACGTGTCTCAGGGTGAAGGCCGAACGGCCCGGCAAGTTTAAGGTAAGGCAGTACAACCGCTGCCCGCTCTGCGGGCGGGCGCGCGCTTTTTATCGTCGTTTTCGGATGTGTCGAATCTGCCTGCGCGACAATGCGCGCAAGGGCCAGATTCCCGGACTGATCAAAGCAAGCTGGTAGCTGGTTGGGAGAGAGAAGATGGCAATGACCGATCCGATCGCCGATATGCTGACCCGCATCCGCAATGCGGCCCGCGCCGGGCATGAAAGCCTGGAGATGCCCGCTTCGCGCGTTAAAGAGGCGATCCTGAAGGTGTTGGTTGCGGAAGGCTACCTGCAAGATTTCAAAAGGGTGAAAGCCAAGGACCGAGGGGGCGAGGCGCTGCGCGTGCAACTGAGATTCGACAAAGCCCGCAAACCGATCATGGCCGGGCTGCGCCGCATCAGCCGCCCGGGCCGGCGGGTCTATGTGGGCATCGAGCAGATACCGCCGCTGCGCGCGGGGCTGGGAGTCCACATTCTCTCGACCTGCAAAGGCATTTTGGCGGATCGCGATGCCAAAAAGAAAAAGGTCGGCGGAGAAATCATCTGCTCGGTCTGGTAGCGGAATAGGAGAGAAACGTGTCGCGCATCGGACGGTTGCCTATATCGATTCCTGCGGGAGTCAAAGTCGCCCTGGAAGACCATGGAGTCCGCGCGGAGGGACCAAAGGGAAAGCTTCGCACGGAACTCCCGCGTGGAATCCAGGTCGCGGTGGCAGCGAACATCATCAACGTCACACGCGAGGCCGAGGACAGGAAGAGCAAGGCGCTGCACGGGCTGACGCGCAAACTGGTCGCCAATATGGTCGAGGGTGTCAGCCGCGGCTTTACGCGTGTGCTGGATATCAACGGCGTCGGTTACCGAGCGGAAGTCAAAGGGACCGAGCTGCATATGACGTTGGGCTATTCGCATCCTATAGTGTTTCCCTTGCCGGCGGGAGTGACGGCCTCGGTGGAGCGTCAGATCATTATTACGCTCACCAGCGCCGACCGGCGGGTGCTGGGAGAGACGGCAGCCGCGATCAGGGGCTTTAGGCCGCCGGAACCCTACAAAGGGAAAGGGGTCAAATACCGCGAGGAAGTTATTAAACGGAAAGCTGGAAAAGCGGTCGGCGCTGCGAGCTCCGGCTAAATAGTCGCGAAGGTCGAGAGATGTTGGACAATCAGAGACAAAGCGCGCGCAAAGCGCGGCAGCAGCGCGTGCGCAAGAAAGTCCGCGGGTCGAACACGCTGCCCAGGGTCTGCGTCTATCGGAGCCTCAAGCATATCTACGCCCAGATCATATCGGACGATAAGGGCGTGACCCTGGCTTCGGTTTCGACTCTTTCCCCGAATATCAAGAGCGGCAAGCTCAAGAGCGCCAAGTCGGTGGACGCGGCGAAGCAGGTGGGGCAGGCGCTCGCTCAGGCATGCAGGGAGAAAAATATTTCTCGCGTCGTTTTCGACCGCAATGGATTTATGTTTCATGGGCGCGTCAAGGCTTTAGCGGATGCGTTGCGCGAAGGCGGCATTAAATTTTAGGACTGAGTAACGAGCACCGAGGGATGGGTACTTGACTTAGCGCTCACTCCTCATCGCTCAGCGCTGGAGAATATGGAAAGAATCGATCCACAGGGACTGGAGCTGAAAGAAAAGGTCGTGCACATCAGCCGCGTGGCTAAGGTGGTCAAGGGCGGCCGTCGCTTTAGCTTCAACGCCCTGGTCGTAGTGGGCGATGGCCGGTCGCTGGTGGGCTATGGCATGGGCAAAGCGAAAGAGGTTCCCGAAGCGATCCGCAAGGGACTGGAACAGGCCAAGAAGAGTTTGATCAGAGTTCCAATCATTGCCGGAACGATCCCTTTTGAAGTGACCGGGCGCTACGGCGCCGGACATGTGATGTTGAAGCCCGCCTCCGACGGCACCGGCGTGATTGCGGGCGGAGGCGTGCGCGCGGTTGTAGAGGCGGCCGGAATCCAGAACGTTCTCACGAAATGCATCGGCTCCACCAATCCGCACAACAGCGTGAAGGCGGCGTTCGAAGCGTTGAGAGATCTCAAGTTTCCCGAGGAAGTCGCCGCGCGAAGAGGAAAGCCGCTGGAGGAGATCCGATAAGAGCTATGGACCTGAGCAATTTACATCCCGCGCCGGGATCGACCAAAAAGCGCAAGCGAGTGGGACGCGGGCCCGGCTCGGGCCACGGCAAGACGTCGTGCCGCGGCCACAAGGGCCAGGGGGCGCGCTCCGGGGGCGGCACCCGGCCCGGCTTTGAAGGCGGGCAGATGCCGCTGCGACGCCGCGTTCCCAAGCGGGGATTTCACAACCCGTCGCAGAACAAGCCGGCGGTGGTGAATCTCGGGCAGCTGGAGGTTTTCGACTCGGGAAGCGAAGTGACGCCGGATATCTTACTGGCGCGCGGTTTCATTGCCGGGAAGGGCCGCGCCGTAAAAATTTTGGCGGAAGGCTCGTTGAGCAAGTCCCTGACGGTCAAAGCCCATGCTTTTTCCTCGAAGGCCAAAGAGAGACTGGAATCCTTAGGGGGCAAGGCGGAGTTGATCACAGCCCATGATTGAAGGCTTTCAAAATGCGAGCAAGATTCCCGAGCTCAGGCGCAGGGTATTTTTCACCCTGTCCATGCTCGTGGTCTATCGCGTGGGAGTCCACATTCCGACGCCCGGCATCGATCGGGTAGCGCTGGCGTCGTTTTTCGACCGCGTCAAAGACACGATCTTCGGCCTGTTTAACCTGTTCTCCGGCGGCGCGTTGGAGCAGTTCTCGGTTTTTTCTCTGGGCATCATGCCCTACATCAGCGCGTCTATCATTTTGCAGCTGCTCACGGTGGTCTTTCCGTACCTTGAGCGGTTGTCCAAGGAGGGCGAAGCGGGGCGCAGGAAGATCACGCAGTACACGCGCTACGGCACCATCGTTCTGTCGATCGTTCAAGGGCTGATGATCGCCATGGGAATGGAAGGAACCCGCGGCGGGGGCGGGGAGGCGATCGTGCTCGATCCCGGCTGGCGTTTTCGCATCATGACCGTCATCACGCTCACTTCCGGCACGGCGTTCATCATGTGGCTGGGAGAGCAGATCACGGAGCGCGGCATCGGCAACGGCATTTCGCTGATTATTTTCGCCGGGATTGTGGCGCGTCTCCCGTCGGCCATCACCTCAACGTTTCAGTTTGTCCAGGAAGGGGAGCTGAGAATTTTCGTCGTTCTGTTCGTGCTGCTGATCGTGATCGCCTCAGTCGGCGCGGTCATCTTCATGGAGCGGGGGCAGAGGCGGATCCCGGTCCAGTACGCGAAAAGAGTCGTCGGGCGCAAGATGTACGGCGGGCAAAGCTCGCACCTGCCGCTGAAGATCAACACTTCGGGCGTGATCCCTCCGATATTCGCCTCGTCGATTTTGATCTTTCCCGCTACGCTGGCGCAATTCGTGCAACATCCCTGGGCGCAATCCCTCGCGAGTTATCTCGCGCCGGGCCGGTGGCTGCACGACGCGCTCTACGTCGGATTCATCATTTTCTTCTGTTACTTTTACACGGCCGTGGTGTTCAACCCCGCCGACGTGTCGGAGAACATGAAAAAGTTCGGCGGCTATATTCCCGGGATCAGGCCCGGACAAAAAACGGCCGAGTTCATCGACCGGGTGCTCTCCAGGGTGACTCTCGGCGGCGCGCTTTACCTCTCGGCGGTGGCGCTGTTGCCGACGCTGCTCATCGGCCAGTTTAACGTTCCGTTTTTTTTCGGGGGCACGGCGCTGCTGATTGTCGTGGGCGTGGCTTTGGACACCGTGGCGCAAGTTGAGACTCACATGATCAGCCGAAACTACGAGGGTTTTATGCGCGGCGGCCGTCTCAGAGGGCGAAGAGGTTAGGGTTGGGCAACGAGCGGGTTTTTCGGGTGGTGTTTTTAGGGCCTCCGGGCGCGGGGAAGGGGACTCAAGCGAGGCTCTTGGAAGAAGGGATCGGCGCTTGCCGCCTGTCGACCGGAGATATCCTGCGCCAGGCGGTTGAAGAGCAGACGCCGCTCGGGAAAGAGGCGGCGGATTATCTCCACCAGGGACAGCTGGTGCCCGATGAGATGATGCTGAAGCTGATCGGCGAGCGGCTCAGCCAGGCCGATTGCCGGAGCAGTTTCATCCTGGACGGGTTTCCCAGGACGGTTGCCCAGGCGGACGGACTGGAGCGGATACTCAAAGAGCTCGGCTCGGAGTTGGATTTCGTGCTTTGCCTCCGGGTCCCGAATGAGACGATCATTCAACGGCTGGCAGGCCGGCGGACCTGCAAGGGATGCGGGGCCGTTCACCATGTCGCGTTTAGTCCGCCGGCTCGGGCCGGGCGGTGCGATGGGTGCGGCGGAGAGCTTTACCAGCGAGAGGACGATCGCGAGGAGAAGATCGCGGCGCGGCTCAGCGTTTACGAGACGCAGACCACGCCGCTGGCCGAATACTATCGCAAGCGCGGCCTGCTGAGAGAGATCGACGGCTCCGGGAACATCGAACAGGTGCGCAGTCGGGCTTTCCAGGCGCTGGGGGCGAACGCGGCATGATCACTCTCAAATCGGCGCGCGAAATCGAAGTGCTGAGAAGAGCGAATGTGATCGTGGCGGAGATTCTGGAGGAGCTTAAAAAAAAAGTGGCCCCGGGGGTCACGACGCTGGAGTTGGACTCCCTGGCGGAGGAGCTGACCTATAAGAAGAAGGCGCTGCCCGCGTTCAAGGGTTACCAGATGGCCGGGCGGGTTTATCCCGGATCGCTCTGCGTCTCGGTCAACGACGAGATCGTCCACGGCATTCCGGGCGAGCGAGCGCTGAAAGATGGGGATGTGGTCGGGCTCGATTTCGGCGTGATCTATGAAGGTTTCTACGGCGATTCGGCGTTCACCGTCGGTGTCGGCCAAGTGAGCGAAGAGGCGGCGCGTCTCATGCGGGTGACCGAGCAGTCGCTCTATCGCGGGATCGAGCAGCTGGTCGAGGGAAAACGGCTCGGAGATCTTTCGTCGGTGGTTCAAAAGACGGTCGAAGAGGCCGGATTTTCCGTGGTCCGCGCGTTCGTCGGGCACGGCATCGGCAAGCGGCTGCACGAAGACCCGCCGGTGCCCAACTACGGCGAGCCGGATCGAGGCCTTCGCATAAGAGAAGGGATGGTCCTGGCCATCGAGCCGATGGTCAACGCCGGCGGCTGGGACGTGAAGATGAAAGAGGACGGCTGGACCGCCGTCACCGCGGACGGGAGCTTGTCGGCTCACTTCGAGCATTCCGTGGCGATTACCAAAAACGGTCCGTACGTTTTGAGCAAGCTTTAACGGAAGGACTGCCGATCCTTCGACTGGCCTGTCCTGAGCAAACCAGTCGCATCCTTCGACAAGCTCAGGACGAACGGCTGGTTTGTCGAAGGGCTCAGGACGGTGGGCAGAGTCGAACCGTTTTCGGTTTGAGTAACGGCCGGCGAACAAACGAGTGACGGGACATGCCTAAGGGAGATTCGATCGAGGTGACCGGAATGGTGTTGGAGACATTGCCCAACGCCATGTTTCGCGTGGCGCTCGACAACGGCCACAAGGTCCTGGCGCACATCTCAGGCAAGATGCGCATGCACTACATCAAGATCCTCCCGGGGGACAAAGTGCGGATCGAGCTGTCGCCTTACGACCTGGGCCGCGGGAGGATCACGTACCGTGAAAAATAGGGCCGGGGAGAGAGACCAGAAATGAAGGTTCGAGCATCGGTTAAAAAGATCTGCAACAAATGCAAAGTGATCCGGCGCAAGGGAGTCGTGCGGGTGGTTTGCGAGAACATCAGGCACAAACAGAGGCAAGGCTGAACAATTTTAGATTTTCGATTTCCGCCAGAGGCGGATCCGCCAAAGCTTTGTGGCGGAGCCGATCTGATTTTAGATTGGAATCAAAAATCGAAAATTGGCGGGGTTCAGGGGATAAAGGGGTGAAGGTATGGCGAGAATAGCCGGAGTGGATCTGCCCAGGAACAAGCGGATGGAGGTCGCGCTAACCTACATCTACGGCATCGGCCGGAGCGCTTCGAGAAAGATTCTCCAGACGGCGGGCGTGCCGTTCGATATGAGGAGCGACAACCTGGGCGATGACGAGGTGGTGAAGATTCGGCAGCTCATCGACCAGGGATATAGGGTCGAAGGGGATCTGCGCCGCGACGTCTCCGCCAATATCAAGCGCCACATCGATATCGGGTCGTATCGGGGGCTGCGGCACCGCAAGGGCTTGCCCGTGCGGGGACAACGGACCCACACCAACGCGCGCACCCGCAAGGGGCCGCGCAAAACAGTGGCGGGGAAGAAGACGGCACCGTCGAAGGGATAGCGAGGCGCATGATGCAAGATGCGGGATGCGAGATCCAAGATGCCTGCGGGCTTTGAAGGAGTAAGCTGATGGCGAAAGGCGACGAAGTAGCTGAGGAGAAAGAGAAGAAGGCGTCGGCGCGCCCGGAGGAAAAAGCCGGCGAGAAGGCCGGCGAAAAGGCGGCGCGAAAGAAAAAGAGCCGCAAGAACGTCTCCGAGGGCGTGGTCCACATTCATTCGACCTTTAACAACACGATTGTGACGATCACCGACTATCAGGGCAATGTGATTTCCTGGTCGAGCGCCGGAACCGTGGGCTTCAAAGGCTCGCGCAAGGGGACTCCGTTTGCGGCGCAACAGGCGGCCGAGAACGCCGCCAAAAAAGCGATGGACCACGGGCTGCGGAGCGTCCAGGTCTTTGTTCGCGGCCCGGGGGCGGGAAGAGAGTCGGCTCTGCGCTCGCTCCAGTCCGCCGGGGTCCATGTGAGTCTGATCAAGGACGTTACCCCGATTCCCCATAACGGATGCCGTCCGCCGAAACGGAGGAGAGTGTAATGAAAAACGGAGGCGAAGACCTTGGCTAGGTATTCTGGATCGGTATGCCGGCTTTGTCGGCGCGAGAACTTGAAGCTGTTTCTCAAGGGCGAGCGCTGCTACACGGATAAGTGCGCCATCGAGCGCCGCAACTATCCTCCCGGACAACACGGGCAGGGGCGGCCGAAATTTTCCGAATACAGCGTCCAGCTGCGCGAAAAGCAGAAGGTCAAGCGGATGTACGGCCTGTTGGAAAAGCAATTCCGCCGCACCTTCGAACTGGCCGAACGGGTGAAAGGGATCACGGGAGAGGCGCTGCTTGTGTTGTTGGAACGGCGACTCGACAACGTAACGTACCGGCTCGGTTTTGCCAGCTCCAGGGCCGACGCGCGGATGCTGGTGCGCCACGGCCACATCGTGGTCAACGGCAAGCGCGTGACGATTCCTTCATACTTCGTCCGTCCCGGCGATGTCGTCACGGTGAAAGATCAGAGCCGCAAGCTGGATCGCGTGGTCGCCGCCCTGGAAGGGGCGCAGCGGCGCGGGGTGCCGGAGTGGGTGGAGCTGGACCGGGAAAGCGTCAGCGGCAAAATCAAATATCTCCCCGCGAGGGGCGACATTACAGCGCCGATCAACGAGAAGCTGATCGTCGAGCTGTATTCAAAGTAAACTTGGGACTGAGGAGATGGCTATGCACAGGCATTGGAATGATTTGATCAAGCCGAAGCAGCTCGAAGTGGACGACAAAGACCTTACCTCGACTTACGGTAAATTCTATGCCGAGCCTTTCGAGCGAGGCTTCGGCGCGACGGTGGGTAATTCGCTGAGAAGGATCCTCCTATCCTCGCTCATGGGGTCGGCGATCGTCTCGGTCCGGATCAAGGGAATTCTGCACGAGTTTTCGACGATTCCCGGAGTCACCGAAGACGTGACCGATATCGTTCTGAACCTCAAGGAAGTCAGGCTCAAGCTCAACGACACCGAGCAGCAGACTCTCAGGATCGAGACCAAAGGGCCCAAAACGGTGCAGGCGAAAGACCTCGTGGCCGGCCCGAGCGTCGAGATCCTCAATCCGGAGCAACACATCGCGACTCTCTCGCGCGAGGCCAAGCTCGACATGGAGCTGGTGGTCAAACTGGGGCGTGGTTACGTGCCGGCGGAGCGGAACAGAGAAGAGGGAGTGCCGGTCGACACGATCTTTATCGACTCGGTTTTTTCTCCTATCCGCAAGGTGAACTTCAACGTCACCAACGCGCGCGTCGGGCAGAGAACCGACTACGAACGGCTGGTGTTCGAAGTTTGGACGGACGGCGGGGTGAAGCCGGACGACGCCGTCGCCTATGCGGCCAAGATATTGCAGGACCAGGTGCAGATGTTTATCAACTTTAACGACGAGCCGCAGCCGAGGAACCGGGACGAATCGCCGGCGCTCTCGCTCAACGAGAACCTGTTTCGCAGCGTGGACGAGCTGGAGTTTTCGGTCAGGTCGCAGAACTGCCTGCAGAACGCCGATATCAAGTATATCGGCGAGCTGGTTCAGCGCTCCGAGCAGGAAATGCTCAAGACCAAAAACTTCGGCCAGAAGTCGCTCAACGAGATCAAAGAAATCCTGCGCGGCATGGGGCTGGAGTTAGGCATGAAGCTCGACCGCTACCCGGCGCGCGAGGACATTGAGAGCCGTCGGAAAGTAAAAGACAAGGAGACCGCTTAAAGCAAACGCAAAAATGCGTTTGCTTTGGAGCAATGGAGCAATGGAGCAGATAGAGCGATGAGTTCGACCAAAAAAGCTCCATTGCGGCCTAATGCTCTAATGCTCCATTGACGATCGATAAATCTATGCGTCACCTCAAAGCAGGAAAAAAATTCAACCGCAGCCCCAGCCACCGCTGGGCGCTGCTGCGCAACATGGTCACCTCTCTGCTGCGCCACGAGCGCATTGAAACGACGGACCCCAAAGCCAAGGAGCTCAGACGTTGGGCCGACTGGATGATCGGCCTGGGCAAGCAGGGGACGCTCCACGCTCGGCGTCAGGCGCTGGCGATCCTTCAAGACGATGCCGTGGTGCACAAAGTGTTCGACACGCTGGCGGCGCGCTTCAAGGAGCGTCCCGGCGGTTACACGCGCGTCGTCAAAATAGGGTGGCGGCATGGGGACCATGCGCCGCTTTCGATGATCGAGCTCCTTCCCGTCGACGGAGCCGGCAAGGCGGACACTTCCGGCGGCGCGAAGAAAGGCCGCAAAACCGCTCGCCCGAAAGCCGAGGCGAAAAAACCGGCGGCAGCCAAACCCAGAGCCAAGAAAGCGACCGCTTAGCCTGGTTCGGCCATCGCCGGCGACTTCTCTCAAATAAAAAACTTCATTCAAAGCGGAATAGTCCCGGCGCCTGGCGCACGGCGGCAGGATTCAGCTTTCGCCGCTGGATCTCCTCAAGCAGCCACGTTTCCGCAGGGCCGACGCGGAGCTGTCCCTTTGCGACGAAGGGTCTGTCAAAGAGCACCCAAAGCTTTCCTTCCGCGGGGCTGAACTTTTCCATGAAGCTTCGCGCCGCTTGTCGAGCCTCCTCGTCCTCCCGTCGTCTCCCGGCGTTTCCTCCCTGAGAATAGATCGGGCACAAGAAGCGACGACCGGCGACCGGGTTCTCGCAAACTTCGTCTTGCCAGCGGTACCCCAACAAAGCCAGGTAGTAGATAGCTCGGTTCGCCCGGGGGCGCGCCAGCACGAGCACGTCGCCGTTTTGCACCAGCTGATCTATCGCCGCCGCGATCGGCCGGCTCCGCGCGACGGCGGGCGCCTGGTAGTAAAGCGCGAGCTTGGCGCACACGGGGAGAAAAAACATCAACGCGACCAGGTGCGCTAATACCGGGCCTTTTCCCGGCACGCTTTGGAGCTTGGCGAAGGCGAGGCCCAGGAGAAGAGCATATCCGGCGAAGGTCATGACCTCGTAGCGTCCGACGGCGTAGAACGGGTGATAAAAAGAGAGGAGCCAGATCGCCACGGTCGGAAACAGCAGCAGCGTCCATAGCCAGGCCTTGCGCGTCGTCATCCAGGGCAGGCCCAGCGCGTGGTCCCGCCATGGCGCCGCCGCCAAGACGGCCAGGAGCGCGGCGGCAAAAAGTCCCACGTAGCGTAGCCCTGCCGGCATGAGCAACAGGCCGAACCGCTTGACGTTGACCACCGAAGTAAATCCGTATTCGCTGCCGAGCGTAAAGACCGCGAGGCTTTTGGGGATGGCGAGCAGGGGCGGCGTGTTCTCCCACATTTGTTTGATCCACTCGATATTTCTCAAGGATCGGGGTGTGAAATAAAATCTCCAAAGAAACCACGGAAAAAACAGCAGCACGGCGATCGACATGCCGGCGCAATAGTAGAGCCATCGCTGCTTCCCTCGCTCCCGCTCGGGCCACAGCCAGACCATCAGCGCGCCGGGCGCCAGGGCGAGAACCGCAAAGTAATGGGAGTAGAGGGCGAGGAGCGCCCAGAGCGAATGGATCGCCCACCAGAGAGGCCGCTCGGTTTCGAGCGCGCGCCAGAGCGCGGCGTATCCTAAAATCAACAGCAGCGACAGCAGCGCGTAGACCCGCGCTTCCTGGGAATAGTAGATCTGAACCGGCGCGAGCGCGGCGACCAGACCGCTCCACAGGGCGGCGCGCGGGCCGACGATCCGCCGGCCGAACAGCAGGAGCGCGCCGACGAACAGAGTGCCGGATAATACGGAGAAAAAACGGAGCGCGGTTTCGCTGTAACCGGCGACGGCCGTCCACGCCCACAGGAGAAGGTAGTAGAGCGGCGGAGTGTTGCTTCGGAGGATCTCGCGCGGCCAGTCCGCAAAGGTTACGGCGAAAGCCGAGATCGCCTCGTCGAACCACAACTCGTCCCGGCCGATGGTGTAGAGGCGCAACAGAAAAGCGATGGCGACGATGGCTGTGCCCAGCATCCAGAACTGCCGGTCGCTCACGCTGCCGTCGGCGGTTGCCGTCTGCGTTAGGAGTGGCGCATTTCTGGGCTCCTCAGTTGGCATAAGCTTTCCGGTCAACGATAGGTTGCGACGAGCCGGTCGAAAGATGGCAGACCGTCTCCGTCGGGAAACTTTACCTGGTGGAATGACGGGGTAAAGTAACCCGCAAGGTCAAAAAGAAGTTTCGCCTTGCGCGGATCCCATTTCTCTCCCACGCGGATGCTCGGATCCTCGGCTCCGCTCCGCTCCGCGTCGAACTTCGCCATGGAACGCACAAACTCCCTGTGCTCTTTTTTCCCGGTAATGTACAGGATGAGAAAAGCGATGGATTTCTCCAGAGTCGCTTGCTGCCGCGTCGTGTACCCATACAAGTCGATCTTGTTCTTGTCGGCGGCGATGGCCAATTCCACCAGCGGAAGCAGGTCGTACACGTGATAGTGGAGCGCGTCGCGCTGGTGAAAATCGAACGTGGAGCCGTCGGGATTGAGATTGACTTCCAAGTGGCGCCTGGCGTCATCCACGACCCAGCGGATGAGATCCGGGTCGGGCAGCAGGAAGGCGACGTGGCCGGCGATCTTCAACCTGTGGCTGTGATGGTTGTTCTTGGAAGTGGTGCTGGTCGGCCGGATCCCGGCCTTCTGCCGCTCGCTCATGCGCCGCAGCCAGGCCTCCACTTCCGATCGGCGGGCGCCCGGGAATAGCGTGCGCGTCAGGTCGTAGGCTTTCATAAGACGGGGGAATTCAGTCTCGTTGATCGGATTGCCGTCGGGCTCGTACACGCCCGCCCAGGCAAGGATGTAGTCGCGCGTCTTCTCGCCGTAAGAGGCCTTTCCCGCCAGCGCATAGGCGAGGCCCAACGCTTCGATCTTAAAAAGATCCCGGCGCGCCGCGAGGCTTTTCTTTTTTTCAGGATCTGTGTGTAGCCGTCCTTCGGAGACGATTCGCCGGATCGGGTTGGGCGTCTCTCCGAGCGATTTGTCGGCCAGCTTTTTTACCGAATCGAAAGCTCCGGCTGCGCCGGCGTCGCTTTGGATGGCTTGGCGGAGTTTTTCAAACTGGCTTGCGGTGAAGGTGATTCGCGATCGCGGGGGTTCGGATTCCGCGCCCCGCGCAGGCGCGGCGCCCAGCACGAGCGCAAAAAACAGACCCCCGGTGTAGCGCAGAAACATTCCGGCCTCCCAGCGCTTCGAGGGTAGCCGATAGCGACGAGCGGTGCAACGGTTGGGCTGGCTTGTTCCCCTGTTTTCGCGCGGGCAGCCGTGATATTTACTGGAACTGCTATGGCTTTGCTCCGCCGCTCACTCAAGGACCTGCTCAAGATCGAGATCGACCGCGAGGCCCTGGCGAAGCTTCAGTGGAAGGATTTCGGTAACGGCCTTGCCATGGCGCGGCTCGCGCGCGAGGGAGCGCGCGAGCTGGTGCTCTACCGCGTGGCGGCCGACGCCGATCCGCGGGCGTTTCTCAAACATGAGCACATCGGCGGGGAATTTTATCTGGTGCTCGAGGGGCGCATCGGGGACGAGACGGGGGTTTACGAGGAGGGCGACCTGGTCTGGCTGGATCCTCAATCGGTCCACACTCCGCGCGCCATCGGCGATACCATAGTCCTGGTTCTCTGGCCGCAAGGGGTAAAGGTTCTCGACTAGGGAGCAGCTCGCCGGGATGCAAAACAAGCGCGCGCCGGAGGCTGACCTGCTCAAGTTTTTCTCGACGGTCAAAGAGGGATTGACAGGCGCGTATCGGCTTGGCCGTGCCTTGCCGGCTTTCTTTCGTGAACAAATTATCGTACCGAGGGCGGAAGAGGAGATCAAGAGAATGCTGGCGAGCCGGGAGGAGAGATTTCTTGAACTGGCTCGGAGCCGTATCTACGCGTATCCCGAAAGCCCCTATTTGCGGCTGCTTAAGATTGCCGGATGTGAGTTTGCCGATCTTCAGGCGCAA
>Ga0156192_1102_pt1 | contig 62659 bp, 63 predicted proteins | sample RifCSPlowO2_12_FD_107845 | JGI IMG/M metagenome (GOLD analysis project Ga0156192, IMG submission 107845) | Deltaproteobacteria bacterium RIFCSPLOWO2_12_FULL_60_19
ACCGTCAGGTTACAGGTCCAGGGACTCTCCTGCACCACCACCTTGTCGCCCAACGCCTTGACGACATCCTCCCTGGCCGCCGGGTTGAAGCCGCGGAACTCGATCAGCGCCTGGCCGCTGCGGATCGAGGCGACCCGGGGCGCGGTATCCTTGATAAAGACGGCTTTGAAGCTGTCCAGGTAAGGCCGGTCTTTCATGTAGTAGTTCGGGTTCTTCTTCCCTGTCCACTGCGCTCCCGGCACGTATTCGCCGAAGACGAACGGGCCGGTGCCCATGACGTTTTTTTCATACCAGCGCGGATCCTGTTTGAGCTTTTCCGCGCTGTAGATGAAATTCCACGGCGAGGCGAGATTGGCGCGGAACGAAGCAGAGGGATGCTTGAGGCGGAAGATCACCGTGTTGGCGTCCGGCGCTTCGATCTTATCGACCGCGGCATACGACGCCTTGCGAGCGCTCGCTACGCCTTGAGGGGGAAAGATGATCTTGTCGTATGTCGCCTTGACGTCGGCGGAAGTCAGCGTCGAGCCGTCGTGAAACTTGATTCCCTGCCGGATCTTACAGGTGTAGCTGAGGCCGTCTTTGGAGGGGCTGCAATCTTCGGCCACGTCGCCGATGATCTTGGGATAGGCCTGCGGGTCGAAGCGCAGGAGCGTGCTGTAGTGAGGGCCCACCGGATGGAGCATGGCGAATGTGGTCTCGCGATGGCCGTCGAACGAAGGCGGGGCCTCGCCCACGGCAAACACCAACTCCCCTCCCCGGCGCGGTTGCTCCGTCTGCGCGGCCCTGCCGGGCAGCGGCGAAAACGCCAAGACCATCGCGATGACTGGGACCGCAATCCAAGCTGTAATCCAACCCGCCTTTTCAGCCTTTCTCATTGAACACCTCCGTTTGACGTTCCACGCGCACCTACCGCCGGCCCCACGCTCCATTGGCGCCCTAACACCTAGTCCATCTTACCCTGGAAAGTCAAGCATTGTTCCACAGGGTAGCGGTCCAGCATCGTGGCATTTTGTAGTGGCTACCCTGTGTGGTCGCGCCTACATGCTTCGGCGAACCTGAGCGACTACCCTCTTCTTATCTTGCTTCTCCGAATCTCCATTGGTAATAATGCCTCTACGCTTGTATGGGCTCAGAGGCATTTTTGGATTTACGGCCTGGCAACCTCATCGAACCGGTCAGCGGCCGACGGTGGGATGTTCAGGAGATTATCCGCCAGGTTGCGCTGCGCGTCCGGCGCTATGAGCAGGCGGGGATGGCGCCCGGCGACCGGGTGTTCATCCCCTACGGCAACCGGCTTGAATTTTTCGCCGATCTGCTGGCCGTCTGGCGGCTCGGCGGCTCGGCGGCGCCGCTCGACGGCCGCCTCACGGCTTTTGAGATCGAGCAGCTCGCTCAAGCCGCCCGCCCGCGCTTTTTCCTTGTAGACGACACGCTCGACGCGCCGACGCTGGGTTTCCTCTCCCGCATGGACGCCAAAGTGTTGAACACTCTGGAAAACGAGCGCGGCGCGGGCACGGCCTCCGCTATCGAGCTACCGGCCGATCGCAGCTTTATAGATAATGAAGCGTTGATTCTCTTCACCTCCGGCTCGACCGGCAATCCCAAAGGAGTCGTCCACACGCATCGCTCTTTGCACGCGCGCTGGGCGGCGCTCCGCGAACACGTCGGGCTTGAGGCGCTCGGGGAGACGCTCTGCGTCTTGCCGACCTACTTCGGCCACGGCCTCATCTGCAATTGCCTGTTTCCCTGGCTTGCGGGACAAAATCTGTTCATCACGCCCCCCTTCAGGCCGGATCTCGTCATGCAGTTGGGCGCGCTAATCGACGATCACAAGATCAGTTTCATGTCCTCGGTGCCCGCGGTGTGGCAGCTCGCGCTCCGAGTCTCCCGGCCGCCGGCGCGCGGCACGCTCAAGCAGGTCCACTGCGGCTCGGCCCCGTTGACCGCCCGCTTTTGGAAAGAGATTCAGGGTTGGTGCTCGACGGAGAAAGTTTGGAACGCTTACGGGATCACCGAGACCGGAAGCTGGACCGCCGGAACGAGCCTCGGTGAATTTGTCCCCGAAGACGGCCTGATCGGCAAGCCGTGGGGCGCGGTGATTAAAATCTTCACGACCTCGGACACCGCCATGCCGCCGGCGGCCGAGTTGGAGTGCAAGAGCGGCGACTCCGGCTCGGTCTGGATCCGGACGCCCGCGCTGATGCGCGGCTATCTCAACCGCGACGATCTCACGCGCCAAGCGATCTGCGAGGGTTGGTTCCTGACCGGCGACATCGGCCGGATCGACGACCGCGGGCTCCTCTATCTTCAAGGAAGGGAGCGCGAAGAGATCAACAAAGGGGGCGTCAAAGTCTATCCCGCGGACATCGACGCCGTCGTCGCGCGCTTCGAGCAGGCGGCGGATGCGGTCGCCTTCGGGATCGACGATCCGGTTTACGGCCAGGACATCGGCCTGGCGCTGGTGCTGCGAAACAGCGATGCGGCGATTATCCGGGAACTCTACGCCTGGATGCAGCGCCATCTGGCGCAGCATAAGATGCCGAAGCGCTGGTATCTCATGGACTCGATTCCGCGCCGGTCCAACGGCAAGGTCAACCGCGCCGCGGTCGGGGAGCATTGCGCAAAGTCCACGCCGCTCGACCTCCGCGCCATCATGCAGAGCGGCGCAGGCAAGCAGCCCTGACGGCCAAAAAACACGCACCCCGGGAGTATCATGAACAGCTTGAACGATCGACCACAGCGAAAAGCGGCCCTCATCGAATTTCTCCGCACCATCCAGCGGCCGGATCGTCCGATCGAGGCGATTCCCGAGAACCAGGAACTGGTCGAGTCGGGACTGATCGATTCGCTGGCGCTGCTCCAGATCGTGAGTTATCTCGAAGAGACCTACCGGATCGACTTCCGCGAACGAGGCGTCAACCCCTCCGACTTAGGCTCCGTCGGCGCGATTCTCGACCTGATCGAGCGCGGCGGGGGATGACGAAGATAGTGTGGTGTTGCACAACTTTGTTATCAATTCCGACCGTCATTTCAGCCGAGTCAGCCTGAGGCTGACGAGAGCCGGAGTCGAGGAAGTTATGTAGGGGCGCGATGAATCGCGTCCATACTGGATTCCCGCTTGCGCGGGAATGACGGAAGGGATATGGATTCCCGCTGGAGCCTGCCCTCGACTCCGATCGGGGGCGGGAATGACGCTGGCGGCACTGCGACTGTTTCGTCGAACTTCGAGACGGGACGCCATAAGGAGACCCGAAGTTGGATTGGCAAGAGCCCGACATGTTCGAGCCCGTAGCGCACGGCAACAAGCCCTTCGGCGTGCGGATTCCCTCGCTGGTGGTCAGCCGGGGAAAGAACGATCAACTCAATTTTCTCACCGCGATGTGGTTTACTCCCACCGGCTCCGAGCCTTCCCGGATGGTCGTGGGGATTCTTAAAAGAACTCTCACGTACAGGCTGATCCTCGAGCGCGGGGAGTTCGTCATGAGCGCGCCGACCGACAAAATGATGGACGCCGTCGTTTTCGCCGGCTATATCTCGGGACACGACGTGGACAAGTGGAAGGCGACCGGACTCACGCCGGTCAAGCCGTCGAAGGTCTCCGTGCCGCTGATCGGCGAAGCGATCGCCAACGTGGAGTACCGGTTGGTTCGGCAGATCCCGTTCGACGATGAGCTGGACCTCTTCGTCGGAGAGGCACTGGCGACCCACATGCGCAAAGGGGCGATGGAGGGCGAGCTGTACCGCGAAGATTCCGACCCCCTGCTTTACATGGGGACCAAATACGATCCCGCAGGCAAATCGCTCGGAAAATTTTACACCCATCTGGGTAGGATCGAGCGGGCCGACTATGATTCGCCGCTGCTCAAGAAATATCTCGGACGGCAAAAGCCGCGATGAAGCGATCCCTATGGCCTCCCTTGACAGAAAATGTTACGCGCCATACGCTGTGCCATAACTTTAAAAGAGGAGAGCTTTGTATGAAACACCATGTCCTCGTAAGACGCGCGGCGGTTTTGTTTGGGCTGCTTCTGAGCCTGACCGCCCCGCAGGGCCTCCGCGCCCAGGCCGACCACACGGCCAGGCTGGTGGAGGGCGCGAAAAAGGAGGGCAAGCTCGTCTGGTACACCTCCATGAACATCACCGAGTCCAAGCCCCTCCTGGACGACTTCGAGAAGCAATATCCGTTCATCAAGACCGATCTCTTTCGCGCCAGCGGCGAGAAGATCCAAAACCGCGTGGTCACCGAGGTTCGCGCCGGCCGATGGGATTTCGACCTCGCCGCGATCAGCGAGATCGGCACGCTGGTAGAGCACAAAGCGATCGGCCCCTACGTCTCGCCCGAATCCAAGGCCTATATCAAAGAGCTGAAGGACGCAGAGGGCGGTTACTGGACCGGGATCTACACCAACTACTTCGTCCCCGGCTATAACACGCGGATGGTGAGCGCCGCCGAGGCGCCCAAGCGCTGGGAGGACTTCCTCGACCCAAAGTGGAAGGGGAAAATCTCGATCGACCAGGAGGAGTATCCCTGGTATGTGACGCTGCTGGCGGCCTGGGGCAAGGAGAGAACGGACAAATACATGGGGGCGCTGGCGAAGCAAGGCATCCAGTGGCGCAAGGGGCACACGCTGATCGCCCAGTTGATGGGGGCGGGAGAATTTCCGTTGGCCATTGTTTACGCCCACCGCGTAGAATCGGACCGAAAAAAGGGCGCGCCGATCGACTGGGTGAATACGGTCGATCCGATCGTCGTCTCCGTCAACTCGGTGGGCCTCAGCGCCAAACCCAACAATCCGAACGCCGCCAAACTCTTTATCGACTTTGTCCTCTCGAAAAAATCCCAGGAGAAGATCCGCTCCTACAACCGGGTGCCGGCGCGCGCGGACGTGGAGCCGCCCTCGCCCAAAATGGAGCAGTCGAAGCTCAAGCTGCGCGTGGTGCCCCACGACACGGCGACCCGCTATAACGAGTACGTGAGAGATTTCAGGGCCATATTCGGCCTGTAAACCGATTCGCGGAAAAGGAGAAAACAAAAATGGCGCGGAGCAAGATGGGATTGGCTGCCTTCCTATTATTGTCGGCGCTTCTCACAATCGCGCCCGGGGCGGCGTTTTCAGCCGCCGCGCCGCTGCCGAAGGCGACCCAGGAGATGCTCAAGAAGCTCAGGCTCGAGTCGAGCATTATGTCCGGTCTCGACAAAGAGCTTGAGGTGCCGAAAGCCTGGATGGATGGGGCGAGGAAAGAGGGCAAGGTGCGCGTATTCTCCACCATCGACCCGCCGCAGTTCGAGGTGCTCTCCGCTCCCTTCAAAGAGCGCTTCCCGTTCATCGCTATCGAGTACAACCGCGCGAGCCACGAGGACCGGGCGATCCGCACGCTGGTCGCCTACAAAAACAAAAAAATCGTCACCGACGTTCTGACCGGCGTGGGCGGCAGCTTCTTCATGTTCCGGGAGGCCGGCGCTTTCGAGGACTTGAGAAACATACCGAACTGGAAGAACAACCCGCCCGACACCAGCGACCACGACGGACTCTGGGTCGGCATGCACATGCGCCACTGGTGCATGGCCTACAACACCAAGCAGCTGAAGAAGGAAGATGTGCCCAAGAAGTGGGAGGATTTTCTCACCAATCCGATATGGCGGAACGGCAACCTCGCGCTGGGCAACCGCCCGCAGCTATGGTCGCTCCAGCTCTGGAAGGCCAAAGGCGAGAAATGGACGAAAGATTTTCTCACCAGGCTCTTTAGCGAGGTCAAACCGCAGCTGCGCCGGGAAGGCATGAACGCCATGCTGGAATTGCTGGCGGCGGGAGAGTTCTACGGCAGCATTCCGTCGGCGGAGTACCGCACCCACCAAAAAGTTCTCGATGGCGCTCCCATCAGCTACACCTGCCCCGAGCCCGTTCCGGTCGCCGTCTCGGAGATGGCGGTGCTCAAGGGCGCGCCGAACATCAACAGCGCCCGCGTGTTTGTGAATTGGTTTTTGAGCAAGGAAGGCCAGATCGCCCAGTACATCTCCGACTTCGCCCCGCCGGTCCACAAGGATCTGCGCCGTAAGGAGTTTCTCCCCTTCGCCGACCAGATCGTCGGCAAGCAGAGCGCCTTCAGAGATCCGGCTTTAGAGTTGGAAGTCCAGCCGAAACTGCTCGAGTTCTGGGACGAGCTTTGGCTCAAAAGCGGAGGAAGACGGCGCGGCAAATCGTAATGGGAGAGACTCTCCGGTTACACCTCTGGCAGCACGGAATTTTTCTCCTCATCCTGTTTCTCGTGCTGGCCCCCCTCGCCTTTCTTATCCTGGGAAGCTTCAGCACGGCGCGCCTGCCGGGGGACTTTTCCCTCGATGCGATGGGGCTCGTCAACTATATCAAGGTCTACTCCGACCCCGGGACCTTCGAGATATTCTCCAATACCGTGATCTACGTCGCGGGCAGCACGGCCTTGGCTCTTGCTCTGGCAGTCTCGCTCGCGTGGCTCGTCGAGCGGACCAACATGCCCGGAAAAGTGCTCGTCTATGCGGGCGTTCCGATGACCCTGGCCGTGCCGGGCATGCTGCAGGCCATGGCGTGGGTTCTGCTTCTCAGCCCGCGCATCGGTTTTATCAACCAGCTATTAAAAGATATTTTCGGCCCGGAGACGCCGATCATCGACGTTTACTCCCTTGGCGGCATGGTCTTCCTCGAAGGTCTTAGACTCGTGCCCACGGCCTTTCTGATGCTCGTGCCGCTCATGCGCAGCATGGACCCGACTCTGGAAGAGGCCGCGGCGGTTTCCGGGGCGCGGCCGCTCTCTACGCTCCGCAAGGTCACGTTGCGCCTGTTGGCTCCCGCGTTGGTGGCGGTGATGATCTACCAGGCGATGACCGCGCTGGAGGTTTTTGAGATTCCCGGCATTCTGGGACTTCCCGCCGGCATCTACGTCTTCAGCACCAAGATTTACGCGATCGTGCGCACGGCGACCTTCATGCCGGTCTACGGCCAGGCCAACGCGCTGGCTATGGTTTATCTCTTCATCGCCGTCGCGACCACCTTTTTCTACACCCGGATGATCGGCCGCGCGGAGCGATACGCCGTCATCACGGGGAAAGGCTACCGGCCGCGCCAGCTCGATTTGGGGAAATGGAAAATCCCGGCGCTGGGATGCGCGCTGCTGTTTCTGTTTCTCTCGATCGTGCTCCCCTTTCTGGTTTTCCTTTACGCTTCTTTCCTGCCGTATCTTCAGGCGCCGTCGTGGAACGTCCTGAAGGCCTTGACGCTGAAGAACTACCGCTTGCTGGCCGAATACGGCGAGGTCGGGTCGGCGCTGAAAAATACGGTTCTGATGGTCGGAGCCACGGCCACGGCCACGGTCGTGCTGTCGTTTTTAGTTTCGCTCGTCGTCATACGCAGCAAGTTCTGGGGACGAAAGCTCCTCGACCAGATGGCCTTCATGCCGCATGCCATTCCCGGCATCGTCATGGGCATCGCGTTTTTCTGGCTCTTTCTCAAAATCGACTTTCTGCCGCTCTATGGCACCATCTGGGCGATTTCGATCGGCTTTACGATCAGCTTTCTCGCCTATGGCACGCGCTCGATGAACGCCGCCCTGCTCCAGATCCACAAAGAGCTGGAAGAGGCGGCCTACGTGAGCGGCGCGCCGCCGTGGCGCACGATGTGGCGGATTTTTGTCCCGCTGATGATGCCGACTCTGGTGGGCGTCTGGATCTGGGTGGTGCTCCATGCCGTGCGCATCGCCGGCATGCCGCTGATGCTTTACGAAGGCCCCAAAAATCAGGTGCTGGCGATTCTTATCTGGAATATGTGGGATGAAGGCTACGTTCCCGCGGTGGCGGCGATCGGCACGCTGCTCATGATCGTGCTCTTGTTGCTCACGCTCGCCGTCCGTCTCCTGGGCTTCCGCAGGCAGACCATGCAGATCGGGGGAACATGATTCGGATCGAACAGCTTCACGTGCGCTATCGGACGGAGCGCGGCGAGGTGTACGCGGTGCGCGGCATTGACTTGAACGTCAAGCAAGGACAGTTTTTCACTCTGCTCGGGCCGAGCGGCTGCGGCAAAACGACGACTTTGCGGTCGGTGGCGGGCCTGGAAAAGCCGACGGCGGGAGAAATCTACGTCGGCGACGAGATCGTCTTCTCCTCGGTGAAGGGGCTCTCGGTTCCGCCGTACAAGCGGGACATCGGGATGGTTTTTCAGTCCTATGCCATCTGGCCGCACTTAAACGTTTTTGAAAACGTCGCCTTTCCTTTACGGGAGATGAAAAAGAGAGTTGCCCAGGACGAGATCCGCTCTCGGGTGCGCACGGCGCTCTCCCTGGTGCAGCTCGAAGGGCTTGAGGATCGCCCCGCGCCGTTTTTAAGCGGGGGCCAGCAGCAGCGCCTCGCCCTGGCGCGCGCCCTGGTGAGGGAGCCGCGCGTGCTGCTTCTGGACGAGCCGTTGAGCAATCTTGACGCGAAGCTCAGGGAAGAGACGCGCGTCGAGCTGCGCGAGTTGGTCAAGCGCCTGGGCATCACGACGCTCTACGTCACGCACGACCAGCTGGAGGCGCTCACGATGTCCGACGTCGTCGCCGTCATGGACGGGGGCAACATCGTCCAAGAGGGATCGCCGGTCGAGATCTATCGCGCGCCGCGGGACAGATTCGTCGCCAACTTCATCGGCCTCAGCAACTTTCTCGAAGGGCGGGTCACAAAGGTCGGCCGTCTGGGCGAAGTCGAAAGCTCCGGCGCGACGCTCAAGTGCGTGCTCCCCGACGGCGTCGCGACGGGAGATTCCGTGATCGTGGTGATCCGGCCGGAGGATTTAAATCTTTACACCGGCGCGGCAACACAGAACGACAATATTCTCGAAGGCAAGATCGAGGCGCTGATCTTCATGGGAGACACGCTGGAGTGCCAGGTGGCGGTGGGCAAACAAATCATCCGCATCAAGCTCCATCCCTCCTCACCGGCCGCGCGCGGCGAGACGGTGCGGCTGCAGCTTCCCGCCGAGAGCTGCCGCGCCCTGCGCGCTTGAAGGAACTTTGAATATGGCTGAGCTTTTCCCTTATCCCCGTTTTTCACTGGCCGAGAGAGACCGGCGCTGGCGCGCAGTGCGCGAGCTGATGCGCCGGGAGCGGCTCGACGTCATCGTCACGCCGCAGAACACCGGCCACTCGATGGACTATCAGGCGAACACCCGCTATCTGACCCACGTCGGCGGCGGCGGAGATTCCGACATCGCCGGAGTTTTTCCCGTCGAAGGTGAAGTGACGGCGATCGCAACGTCAGCCGCCCCGCGCTGGCCGACCGTGCAAGAGTGGACTAAAGATATCCGCGAAGCGCGGCGCAATTACGGCCGGGTGATCGTCGAGCGATTGAAGGAACTTAAAGTCGACCGTGGACGCATAGGCATCACCGGGCTCGGCGATGTCGAAGGCACGCGCACGCCGGAGGGAACGATTCTCTACGGCACATGGAAGCAGATCCCCGAGGCGTTCCCGAACGCCGAGTTGGTGGATGCCACCGACATTCTCGCCGAAGTCCGCTGCGCGAAGAGCCCGGAAGAGATCGAAGTCTTGACCAGGTCGATGGAGATCATCGAGCTGGCGTATCAGGCAGAGATCGCCGCGGCGCGGCCCGGCGTGAAAGATTGGGACGTGTGGGCCGCGACGCAGAGCGCTTTGATGATGAACGGCTCGGAGATGCCGGTCCACTGCAACTGGGTGTCGGGAAGGAATCCGGTGCGCACGCTCACCCGCCCCAGCATGCGCCTGCTCGAAAGAGGCGATCTGATTATTAATGAGATTGAGTCGTCGTGGATCGGCTACAGGTCGCAGGGCGTGCAGCCGGTCTTCGTCGAAGTCGCCGGCGCGGCGCACCTGGAGTTGATCAAAGTGCAGCGCGAGGTTTTTAACCGCGTGTTCGAGAGCCTTAAGCCGGGCATCACCGTCGGAGAGCTGGCCGAGCTCACGCGGCAGTCGGCCGTTCACGCCGCGCCGAAATCCGGTCCGGCAGCCGGCGCCAAAGGCGAGCTGACGATGCACGGCCGCGGCGCCGGCGACGACGGCCCGATCATCACCTCTCACGCGCGGAGCCCGAAGCAGCTCGGCGTCGCGCTTCGCGAAAACATGGTCTTTATCTGCAAGCCCTCGGCGATCGCCGCCGACGGAAAGTCGATCTGCACGTGGGGCGACACGGTAGTCGTCACCCCCACCGGCGGCCGCCGGTTGGGCAAAAGACCGCACGACCTGGCGGTGTCGGGAAGATAGACACGCATGAAAAGAGGCAACGCTGGAAAGATGCCGAAGAAGTTTGATCTGGAACGAGCAGCCGGATTGGAGATCGCGGGGGCTTTGGCAGTCGGTCATGGCCGCCGCCGATCAAGGTCGGCTTCCAAAGGTTCGGTTCGGTTGTCGCGACTGGAGACTCAACAGGTGTTCGATGCCGCGTACGGTATCGCCAGCCTCATCGAGCGGGTTCCCCGGCGCTCGATTCTTACCCCCAGCGGCCACTCTTTACGTCTGGAAAAGAAAAAAAACGGCGGCGAACGCACCCTAAGAATTCATCTTAAAGATTAAGCGATACGAAATTGGACTAGCGACAGTTCAGGCCGCGCAACGGCCAGAGGCTTCGCAAAAGATCGCACGACCCGGCGGTTTTCAGAATTTAACGGAAAATTGCTTTAGGTTAAGCTTTGTTATATTTTGCATGTGTGGACCTGAAACGCGCTCAATCGTCGCTAAAGGCAGCCCAGCGATGTCTGGAGGAGCAACTCTTTGATTCAGCCGTAAGCCGGGCGTACTTTGCGATGTTTCAGGCAGCTATCTGTGCTCTCGAAACCCGAGGAATCAAGCGGAGTGAATGGACCCACAAAGGCGTACACAGCGACTTTGTTCAACACTTCGTCCGAGGACGGAAGGTCATAGCCGCAAGTTTTGCTAGTGCTCTACCCACGACAATGGAAATTAGGCACATCGCAGATTATCGTCAACCCGGACCGAGCCAGCGACAAGCCGAGCGGGCGGTTAAATTGGCGCGGGAATTTTCAGAACTTCTCATGAAGGAGGTGATTAATGCCTCGAACCCCTAAAACTCCCACCGAACAAGAGCTTTTAGAAACTAAGCTTTCTGAGCTTACTGCCTTGATTAAAGAGCTGTCCCCACAAGCGCGTGTAGAAATTTCGTTCGAGCGATACGAAGATGAAGACGCGCATATCGACGTGTATCCGCCTTCTTCGGTTAACCCTGGAGAGGTCGCCCGCATCGAGACAACGATAGGAGAACGCTGTAACGACGTACTCCTCGACACCGGTCTCTTTATCGTAGGCGCCGTGTGTGATTGATAAGACTATAGGCCGCAAACATGGCCGCCGTCGATCAAAGTCGGCTTCTAAAGGCTCAGTTCGGTTGTCACGCCTGGAAACTCAACAGGTGTTCGATGCCGCGTATAGTATCGCCAGCCTCATCGACCGGGTTCCCCGGCGCTCGATTCTTACCCCCAGCGGCCACTCTTTACGCCTGGAAAAGAAAAAAAACGGCGGCGGACGCACCCTAAGAATTCATCTCAAGGATTAAATCCGTTAGCGACGCCATCCCCACCGGCGGCCGCCGCCTCGGCAAGAGGCCGCACGACCTGACGGTTTTCAGAATTTAGCGAAAGATTTTGAGCATTCTTAGCGCCAGTCGTAGGCGCTCAGGGGTCCGTCTTTTTCAACATCTCGCTGACGGCACTCCGGAGCTTTCTCCGATCCATCTCCTCCACAGATTCAAACTCGCACATTTCTCCGAGAGAAACCTTTAGGGCTTCCGCAAGGCGCAAGAGCAGGTCGAGCGTAGGATTCTCCGTCCCACGTTCGATATTACTGACGTATTGCGCGCTAATACCAGCCCGTTCGGCTAGTTTTTCCTGTGACAACGCCTGCCGTTTTCGTATTTCCCTGATTCTTTTGCCTAATAGTGGCCCGCGCTCCCTACAGATAATCCTCGGGAGTCTTATACGGGATCACGTCGGCGATAGCCCGAAAGTGGTGGTCATAGGCGACGATCGCCTCACACCTTGCGATGTGGGCGCTTACCGCATGGGGGATGTCACTGGCATCTTTTAATGCTACGAACCTTCCGGCGAGACGTCTTCTCTCCGTCCGAGATGAGAAAGGTAGAATACGCAGCGGAAGTTGAAGTATCTTCTCCAAAGCGGCCTTTCCAAAACTGCATCCCGTGTCGAAGTCGGGGGCATTTTCGAGCGCGAAGACATAGAGCTCGTGCAGCGCATAGAAGGAAGTCGCAGCCACGACCAGTCCAGAGCTGATTTTGGCGAACAGCCGGTCCACGGCTCTGGAACGCTCGACTTCGGTAGAATGGGTGAGCGTATAGACGAGAAGAACGGAGGTGTCGAGATAAACCAACTATTTCGTGCCCGTTGCCCGCTTGGCTGCGGGAAGCCTGCGTGTCGATACCATCAGTTCTTTCTGACTGGCCAGGATCCGTCCTAGGCTACTCTTCCGGGCGCGATGCAGAAGCTTGTCGACCGACTTGCCGCGAATATATTTTCCGAAATCCTTAAGCTCCATGATGACAGTCTACCCCTGCTAGGACTGTAGTGTCAACCGCATCGAAATCAATATCTAATCGAGATACTAAAGCCTCTTTCCAAAGATCTCCACCGCCGCAATGCAAGTATTGATGTGGATGGTGAGGGTGTCCTTCGTGTGCGCCGCATAGCCGCCACTCTGCCTGCCTCACTCACTTGCCCCTTCTCCAGCGCGACAAAACTATCGCGAGCGATGCAACGACCATCATCCACGCAAACCAATCTCCGTATCTCACATAAAACGTCTCGCCGGTCATGATGGGAACGCTCGCGGTCAGGACTCCGGGAGTAAACGTCGGCAGGTTTTTTACCATCTCACCCCTGGGATCGATGATTGCCGTCAAGCCCGTGTTCGTCACGCGGACGAGGCTGCGGCGCGTCTCGATGGCGCGCCACTGGGCGAGGCGGGCATGCTGCCACGGGGCCACCGTGTCGCCGAACCAGGCGTCGTTGGTGAGGTTGACGAGAATATCCGCGCTTTTCTCCCGAACGAATCGTCGAGCCAGCTCAGGCATCAGGTCTTCGTAGCAGATAAGCGGTGCGACTCTGATGCCGTTAGCGATATCCAGCGTGACCGGTCCATTGCCGCGCGTAAAGCCGTCGCCGATGGGCGGCACGCCCGGCACCTTGGAGAAAACAGCCGCAAACGGAAGGTATTCGCCGAAGGCGAGCAACACCTGCTTGTGGTAATGCCCTTTCACGTTGCCTCGCGAATCGATAAGAAAAGCGCTGTTGAACACTTTGGCGTCCGGCGACCTGGGATCCCCGCGAAAGCTTCGCGCGCCGAAGATCAACGCGCTATCCGTCGGCAGCGCTGGAACCATCTCCGCCGGCAGGTTCTGCGCGTCCTCCGGCACCCAGGCCTCGACCGCGCTCTCGGGCCAGATGTAGAGAGCCGCGTTGCGGCTCTTCTCCGTCAGCTCGAGGTAGGACTTGAGATTGCTCTCCAGGAAAGCGGTCTTCCATTTGTATTTGATGTCGATGCTCCCCTGAATCGCCGCGATCTCTAACCTCTTAGCCGCGCGCATCGCCAGGGCCACGCTGTTGAGCCGTGACTCGCCGTAGAACAGAGCCGCGATCGTGAAAACGCCAAGGACGGCCACGCCAGTAACGAGATCCTTCGCTTTGCCGCTTCGCTCGAACAGCGCGGCATAAACGAGGGCATTGAGCCAGACCAGAAGAAAGCTTGTGCCGTAGGGGCCGGCGAGATCGGCGGTCTGGATGAGAGCGAGAAACGCCGACTGACTGTTCGCCAAGTGCCACGGAAAAATCTGCGGGAACACAAACTCTATCGCCACCCAGAGGAGCGCAGGAAACAAATAGAGCGGCCCAAGCCCGCTCAGGCGCGTGAGCAGGGCGAACAGCGCAATCGGAATAGACTGGCTCACACCGAACAGCAAAAGGCCCAGTTCGCTCAGGCCGGGCGGAATTCCGCCAAAGACCCTCATCGTATGATCGACCCAATAGAATCCGGTCGCGAGCGTCACCGCGCCGCCAAGCCAGGATATGAGAAATGTCTCGCGCAAAGTCGCAGCGCGACGAACGAGCCAGAAGAGCGGGACCAGCGCAACCCACGCCAGCGGAAACAGACTGGGCTGGAGAAATGGCAACGCGACTGCGACGCCCCCGATGGACGCCGCAAGCAGGAGATGCTTGGTAGACGCTGACAGCATCAGGTCGTTTTGCGCGGAAAGGGCCATTGAAAGTTTATTCGTCGAAGCTGAACGCCGCCACCCGCTCTCCGAGCCTGCGCATCGGTTCGTGGCTCGTGCTCGTCTCTCGTGCTCGGCCCCTCTCCCCCACGAGCACGAACACGAGCACGCTCCGGAAAGCGGGCGGCGGCGTTCAGCCGGATCCTGAATGTTAAGGAACCTCAAGCTATCACATCATTTGGAAAGGTTGTAGCCTCTTGCCGGCAAGCGGGCGGAAGATAACGTCGCAGAACTGTTGACAGAACAATGCTTCATATATAAAAGGTTGATTTGTGAAACGATCCCGAACGGCCGCCAGGCCCGCTTTGAAGAAGTATGAGGAGAGTATGAAGAAATCACTGCCTATTCTCTGGCTTGCGTTGGCGTTGGTCGCCGCCCCATCTTTGACACCCGCTCAAACGGCCAAGCCGGGCGGAAAGACGGAATGGGACGGCACCGTTGAGCTGGCGAAAAAAGAAGGGAAAGTGGTCGTCTCCATCCCGGCCAGCGCGGAACTTAGAAAGTTGATCGAGGAGACGTTCAAAAAGCGTTTCACAGCCATCGACATCGAGCTTGTGCCGAGTCGCGGCACCGCAATCATCACCCGGATCACTAGCGAAGCGAAAGCGGGCGTGCGTAACTTCGACATTCACATCGGCGGCTCCAACTCCGCGGTCAGCGGCCTGCTCGCGGAAGGCATTCTCGAACCCATTGAGCCTTATCTGATCCTCCCGGAGGTCAAGGATCCCAAGCAGTGGTGGGGCGGCCACATGTGGGTGGACCGGGCCAAGCGGTATATCTACAGCTTCCAGGCCTACCTTACCGAGAGCATGTGGCGCAACGAGAGCCTGGCCAAGGCGGACGAGTTCCGCAGCTACGATGATTTGTTGAATCCCAAGTGGCGCGGCAAGATCGGCATCCTTGATCCTCGCACGCCGGGCGCCGGTGACTCGAACTGGGCGTATATCTGGTTGGTGAAAGGCGAAGAGTATCTAAAAAAATTGGCCGCGCAAAATCTTCTCGTCGGGCGCGATCAGCGAGTCCTCGGAGAAAGTCTCGCCAAAGGCAAAGTCGCCGTGGTGATCGGGTTGACCTACTACTCGCTCTTGCCCTTCGTCAACGCGGGACTTCCCGTTAAACCGCTGCCTCCGCTGAAAGAAGGAACCTACGGCACGGGAGGGAGCGGCAACCTGACGATTATCAAGAATCCGCCCCATCCGAACGGGACCAAGGTCTTCGTCAACTGGCTCCTCGGCAAAGAAGGCCAGGAGATCACGACTAAAGCCCTGGGGCAGGCGACCCGGCGCCTCGACGTCGACACTCAGTGGCTAAAAAGTCTCGGCGTCATACCCGCAAAGGACGCTCTGTCGGTCAAAGAGTACCTCGACGCCGAGAACCAGTCTGAAGATCGGCTGGAAAAAGTGCGCGAGCCGGCGGTCAAGGTCGCCCACAAACTGTTTAATTAGGTCGTTGAAGGAAAAATCCTGTCACTGGAGATGCTTATGCCACGAGAGTACTACACTGACTTGCGCAACTTCCTCGAAGCGCTCGACCAGCGCGGCAAGCTCTACCGCTGGTCGCGCCCGGTTGATAAAGACAGCGAGCTGATGCCGCTCATGCGCCTGCAATATCGCGGGCGAGCCGACGAAGCGCGCCAGGCGTTTCTGTTCGAGAACGTCACCGACGCCAAAGCCGGCCGCTACGACATGAAGGTCCTGACCGGCATGTACGGCTCGTCGCGCAGCATCATCGGACTGGGAATGGGCTGCGAAGATCCTCAGGGGATTTACGAAAAGTGGCGCCACGCGGTGACGCACCCGATCGCTCCCGTCGTGGTCGAGCGCGGCAAAGTCCAGGAGGAAGTCCATACCGGCGCCGAATTGGAAAAGATCGGCTTGACCATGCTGCCGGCGCCGGTCGAGGAGCCGGGCTTCAGCGGCGCGATCCGCGTGACCGGCCCCTTTATCACGAAGGACGCCGAAACCGGCATGCGCAACGTCGGCATGTACAGCGGCCATTTTTACGGACCGGACCGCTTCCTGGCCGGCATCGCGCGCATTCACGACGCCATGCTTTATCATTTTCCCGTGGCGCGCCGGCGGAGCGAAGCTTTGCCGGTGGCCGTTTGTCTGGGCGCGCTTCCCGACATCGCGTACGTCGCCGCGGCGAACATACCTTACGGCCTGGACGAATTATCCGTCGCCGGCGCGATCCGCAACCGGCCGGTCGAACTCGTGCGCTGCAAAACGATCCCCCTGGAGGTGCCCGCGGAGGCGGAGATCGTTATCGAAGGGGAGCTTTCGACCGAGACGACGGCGCGCGAGAAGGCCTTCAGCGACTACCCCGGCTATTTGATGGCGGAGCACGCGAGCAAGCAGGTGGTCAAAGTCAAAGCGATCACCTGCCGGCGCGGCGCGATCTTTCCGGCGATTCTCGTCGGGCTGCCGCCGAGCGAGTCGAACGGCATCTCGCGCACCTGCCGCGAGATGATGCTCGATAATTATCTCAAGTACGGCTGCGGCATTCCGGAAGTGCTGGAAGTGAGCTGCCCGGAGATGGGCGGGGGCTGGAACTGGTGGGTGATCCGGATGAAAAAAAGCCATCCGAGCAAGCCGCAGCAGGTGCTCCACGCCGCGGCCAGCATGGGCGCGACCAACAAAGTGATCATCGTCGTGGACGAAGACATCGATCCCAAAGATCCCGAGATGGTCATGTGGGCGATGAGTTTCGCCATGCAACCCCATCGGGACGTCCAGATCACCACGGGGCGCTCTCCGCTGCTGGACCCGTCGGCCCATGCGTTGATGACCAAACCCGAAGACCGCAGCTTTCCGCCTCCGATCGGCTGCTCGGGCATGTTGATCGACGCCACGCGCAAGGGTCCCTACCCTCCCGTCGGATTGCCAAAAAAACATTTCATGGAGCGCGCGATGGAAATCTGGCGGCAGGAACGCATGCCGGAACTGAAACTTAGAACTCCCTGGTACGGCTACCCGCTCGGCATGTGGACCGCCGAGGACGATGCGCAGGCCGAAGCGGTGACGAAAGGCGACTACTTTGGAACAAGCGTAAAGAAGAACGACGAAGGGAAGCATTGATGAAGCGGGTGACAAGCTACGAAATCTGGCTTAAAGAAGAAGCCATTCCGATTATCGAAGGATACGGCATCGAAGACGTAACCGCTCTGCCGCGCAAGCCGTGGAAGAGGACGGGAGGCGCCGGCGCGTATATCGAGCTTCGAGGCATGGAAGGATTCACCGGCATGTACGTCGGCGAGATTCCGGCGCGCGGAGCGCTCAACCCCGAAAATCATCTTTACGAAGAATTGATCTATATCCTTAAAGGCATCGGCGCCACTGAAATCTGGTCCGCCGGCGACAATGGGCGCAGGATGCACTTTGAATGGCAACAGGGCAGCTTGTTCGCCATTCCGCTCAACACGCGCCATCGCCTGATCAACGGCAGCAATGAGCCGGCGCTTTTTTTGGCCGTCACCAGCGCGCCGCTGATGATCGATCTCTTGCACAACATCCCGTTCGTCATGGGCAGCGACTACAAGTTCCGCGACCGCTTCGACGGCGAGACGGATTATTTCGTGCCGACGAACAACCGGAAAGAGGTGGGCGGTTTCATCACCTGGGAGACCAATTTTATCGCCGACGCCCGCGGCGCGCTCGTCGATCCGTCCGAGGCGAAAGGTCTCGGCGTGATGATCACGTCCTTCGACATGGGCGGCAGCACGCTTGTGGGCCACATCGCCGAGTGGCCCGTCGGGCGCTACCACAAAGCACATTATCATCAGGGCGGGGCGATCCTGCTCATCCTGCGCTCCGAAGGCTACACGCTCATGTGGCCGCCGGAAGCGGGAATTCGCCCCTACCGATCGGGTCACGCAGATCGAGTGGTGAAAGTGAATTGGCGCGAAGGCAGCGTCTTCAGCCCGCCGAGCGGTTGGTTTCATCAGCATTTCAACACCGGCAATGAACCTGCCCGCCAGTTGGCGTTTCGCTACAGCGGAGAATCGGGAAACTATATCCTGGGGTGTTGGCGCGCGCTCAACAAGGAAGGCGTGCGCGCCAGCATCCGCGACGGCGGGACGCTGATCGAATACGAGGACGAAGATCCGCAGATTGAGAAAGATTTTGCAGCAGGGCTGAAAAACAACGGCGTCGCGATAGAGATGCCGCCGGTGAGTTATAGAGATCTGTGAGGCACGGTATGAGCCAAAAAACTTTTTTTCTAGCGGTCCTTTTCTTTCTCGCGGCGGCCTCCCCTTCCTTGTCGCTCGCGCAAACCGCGAAGCCGGCGTGGCAAGCGGAATGGGAACGGGCGATCGAGCTGGCGAAGAAAGAAGGCAAAATCGTCATTTCCATTCCAGCCTCTGCCGAGCTCAGACAGGCGCTGGAGGAGAGCTTCAAACGGCGCTTCGGGTTCGTCGTAGAGTCGGTGCCGGCCCGTGGCACGTCGGTGGTGAGGAAGATCGTCGACGAGAGCAAAGCCGGCATCAGTTACTTCGACATTCACATCGGCGGCAGCGAGTCGATCGTCACCGGCATGTTGCCGGAAAAAATTCTTGAGCCGATCGAGCCGTGGTTCATTCTCCCGGAGGTCAAGGACCCAAAGAACTGGTGGGGCGGCCACATCTGGATCGACAACGCAAAGCGCTTCATCTATGCCTTCCAGGCCTATCAGACCGAAAGCGTGTGGTATAACAGCGATCTCGTGAAGCCGGAAGAGATCCGCTCTTTCGACGATCTGCTGAGTCCCAAATGGCAGGGGAAAATCGCCATCCTCGATCCGCGCACGCCCGGCTCGGGCGCCTCGATGTGGTCGTATCTGCGCGATATCAAGGGTGAGGATTATTTAAAAAGGCTCGTCGCGCAGAAAATGCAGCTCGGCCGAGACCAGCGGCTGCTCGCGGAAAATCTCGCCAAAGGAAAAACCGGCCTCGTCATAGGCCTCACTTATTACTCGATCGTCCCTTTCCTGAAGGCGGGGCTTCCGGTCAAGCCGCTTCCCACTCCCCGTGAAGGAATGTATGTGAGCGGCGGCAGCGGCCATCTCACGATCATCAGGAATCCGCCGCACCCGAACGCCACCAAAGTGTTCATCAACTGGCTCTTGAGCAAGGAAGGCCAGGAAGTTTTTTATAAAGGACTCGGCCAGGCGACGCGGCGGCTGGATGTCGATACGCGCGGCTTGAAGGAATTCGGCGTGACGGCGGCGAAGGACACGATCACGCTGGAACAGTATTACAAGTTGGAGAATCAGTCGGAGAAAAAAGTCAGCGAGTCGCGGGGGCCGGGCGCGGCGCTGGCGCGGAAGCTGCTGGACTAGCCCTGCGGGCATCTCAAATCTCATATCTCAAATTGCAATTCTGAGATCTGAAATTTGAGATGTGAGATTCCGAGCGAAGCAACGAAAGGAGCAAGCGAGGACATATGAGCTACACGGATTTGCGAGAATGGATTCAAAAGACGGACGAGATCGGCGAGCTGGCGCGCATCGACGGCGCGGACTGGGACCTGGAGATCGGCGCGCTGACCGAGGTGGCCGAGTTCAGCTCGCCGTCGCCGGCCGTGCTGTTCGACCACATCAAAGATTATCCGGTGGGCCATCGCGTCCTGGTCGGGATGATCGAGTCGCTCAAGCGCGCGGCGGTGACGACCAACCTGCCGACGGATATCGGCCGCAACGACTTCATTGCCGCCTGGAAGGAGCGGCTCAACCACCCCACGCTGATTCCGCCGCGCTACGTCGATAGCGGTCCGGTGATGGAGAATGTTTTTACCGGCAAGCAGATCGACGTCCTCAAGATGCCCGTCCCGCGATGGCACGACCGCGACGGCGGACGTTACATCGGGACGGCCCACGTGGTGTTTACCCAAGACCCCGACGAGGGTTGGATCAACATGGGCGTCTACCGCGTGATGGTCCACGATCGCGACAAGCTGGCGCTCTACATCTCCCCCGGCAAGCACGGCCGCATTCACCGCCAAAAATCCTTCGACGCCGGCAAGCCGCTCAAGGTCGCGATCTCTTTCGGGCAGGATCCGCTGCTCTTCCTGATCGCCTCGCGCGCGCTCCCCTGGGGCGCGCAGGAGCTGGAGTACGCGGGCGGCATCAAGGGCGCGCCGATCGACGTGATTCGCGGCGAGTTCACCGGCCTGCCCATTCCCGCGTTCGCCGAAGTGGCGATCGAGGGCGAGGTCTCGCCCGACGAAGTCAAAGAAGAAGGACCGTTCGGCGAATGGACGGGTTACTACGCGAGCGGCGAGAGAAAAGAGCCGGTCTTGAAGATCCACTCTCTCATGCACCGCAACAACCCGATTATCACCGGCGCGCCGCCGTTTCGTCCCCAGGCGGGCGCCGACGACTGCTCGTCGTTGATCCGCGCCGCGTTTATCTGGGATTCGCTGGAAAAGGCCGGCGTGCCAGACGTGAGAGGCGTCGCCTGCTACCAGAACCGCTTTTTCACCGTCGTCTCGATCAAGCAGCGCTATCCCGGCCATGCCAAGCAGGCGGCGATCATCGCCAACCAGTGTCAGACCGGCGCTTACCTGAGCCGATTCGTGATGGTGGTTGACGAAGATATCGACGTCGCCGACTTCAACGACGTCCTCTGGGCGATGTGCACGCGGGTGGATCCGGAAAACTCGATCGACATCATCCGCCGCGCCTGGAGCGGGCCGCTCGACCCGATCATCCCCAGGGCGGAGAAGGGCTTGAGCTCGCGCGCGATCATCGACGCCTGCCGGCCCTACGAGTGGATGAAGGACTTTCCTCCTGTCTCGGGCGCAAGCAAAGAACTCAAGGAGAAGGTGTTGGCAAAGTACGGCCACTTTTTGAAGCGGTAACAAGGATGGCCTGAAGGAGAACGGACATGAGGGCTAAACTTGGAATCGTCTTTGCGGCTGCAAGCCTGTTACTTTTCAGCTCCAACGCGGCGGCGCAGACCGGTAAGCCGGCGGCGGAATGGGAGAAGATTCTCGAGGCGGCGCGAAAAGAAGGAAAGGTCGTCGCCTCCATCCCGCCTAACGCCGAGCTGAGAAAGGGCATCGAGGAGACGTTTCAAAAGCGCTTCGGCATCACGGTGGAAAGCGTTCCGGGAAGGGGCGCGTCCAGCATCCGGCGCATGGTCGATGAGGCCAAGGCGGGCATTCGCTACTTCGATCTCCATTTCGGCGGCACAGAGTCCACGGTCAAGGGGCTGCTGCCGGAAAACATTCTGGATCTTATTGAACCGTGGTTTGTCTTACCGGAGGTGAAAGATCCGAAGAACTGGTGGGGCGGCCATATCTGGGTCGATAAAGCGAAGCGTCTGGTCTATTCCTTCGCGGCGTATCAGACTCAGACTCTCAACTACAATGCGGATCTGGCTAAGCCTGAAGAGATCCGCTCCTTCGACGATTACTTGAACCCCAAATGGCAGGGCAAGATCGGCTTCAGCGACCCGCGCATCCCCGGCTCCGGCGCCTCGGTTTGGTCGTTTATTCTGCAGGTTAAAGGCGAAGAATATTTGAAAAAGCTGGTCGCGCAGAAGTTGTTTCTCGGCCGCGACCTGAGACTGTTGGCCGAAAGCCTGGTCAAGGGGCGGGTCAGCCACACGATAGGCATCGGCCACACCGAGTTCGCCCCCTTTATCAAGGCCGGTTTCCCGATCAAATCGCTCCCGATGCCCAAAGAAGGCCTCTATGCCACCGCAGGATACGGCGCGTTGGTCATCCTGAAGAACTCTCCTCACTCCAACGCAACGAAAGTCTTCGTCAATTGGCTGCTCGGCAAAGAAGGCCAGGAAATCTTTACCCGGTCGATGGGCGAGGCGACGCGGCGGCTCGACGTGGATACGAAATGGATGCAGGAGTTCGGCGTTCTCGCGGCGAAGGACGGTCTGACCCTGGAGCAATACTACAAGATGGAGAATCAATCGGAGGAGAAAGTTTACAGCGTGCGCGATCCGGGGGCGGCGATGGCCAAAAAGCTGCTCGACGCAATGTAGCGGCAGGCCGGTGAAAAAGGTGGTGAGCCTGTCCTTCGACGTCTCAGGGCCCTGAGTTTCACCGAAGGGTCGAACCACCGTCAGCCCCCCTGGGGGTCTCTCGGAGGGCCGATGCGTGGGCCGAGAAGATCCAAGCGTGACCTTGAGCTACTCTTAGCTCGGAGGAGCAGCGTAACACCGACGTATCGCATCGGCCCGGAGAGAGATTCCCAGGGGGGCGCCTGTTTAGTCAATTGGAGTTGATGCGATGGCTGTAAAAGATTTGCGCGAGTGGATCGACATTCTCGAAGAGAAGCGCGACCTGAAGCGCATCAAAGCCGAAGTGGATTGGGACGAGGAGATCGGCGCGATCACGCGAGAGGTGTCGAGCGCGTACGGGCCGGCGCTGCTGTTTGAGACGATCAAAGACCATCGCAACACGCTCTGCCGCAGGCTCTTCACCAACTTGACCGGCAGCCGGGAGCGGGTCTGCGGGCTGCTCGGCCTTTCTGAGGGGACTTCCTACCGCGAGCTGGTTCCCATTCTCAAAGAGCGCTTCTCGCACCCGGTCAAGCCGATTCAAGTAAAGAGCGGCCCGGTTAAAGAAAACATCGTCAAGGGAGACGCCGTCGATCTCTATCAGCTGCCGGTGCCCAAGTGGAACCCGCTCGACGGCGGCAGATACATCATGACCTCCGCGAGCACGGTGACGACAGACCCGGAGACGGGGCGGCACAACGCCGGCACCTATCGCGGCATGATCTCGTCGAAAAAGACGATCAGCGTCTTGCTCGCCACGACTCAAGGATGGGGAGAGCACTTCACGAAATATCGAAAGCGCGGCGAGGAGATGCCGGTGGCCGTGGTCCTGGGCCAGGACCCCACCCTCTTTATCGCCGCCTCCACGCCGGTGAGCCATTCGGAATACGAGATGGCCGGCTCGTTGCGGGGCGCGCCGGTGGAGCTGGTCAAATGCGAGACCAGCGACCTGCTGGTGCCGGCTAACGCGGAGATTGTGATCGAAGGGAAAATCTCGCCCGATCCGAAAAGCTTCGAAGCCGAAGGGCCGTTCAGCGAGTATCCGGGCTACTACGGCGGCCGCAAAAGCCCCAAGCATACCATCCGGGTCGAGTGTCTCACCTATCGGAACGACCCGATCTTTACCGGCTGCCTGACCGGAGCGAGTCCGGGCAGGACCAACGAGTGTACGATGTGGACGCCCGCGGCCTATTCGGCGGTCGCGTGGCACTACCTCGAGCGGGCGGGCGTGGCGAACGTGCTGGCCGTTTGGCGCGGCAAGTGGCCGGAGGTGATGCGCGTGCAGATCCGCAAGACCCACCGCGGCCATGCCCAGCAGGTGGCCAACGCGCTCTGGGGCTCGCATATCGCCAACTACACGGCCAAGCATCTGATCGTGGTCGACGAAGATATCGACATCTTCGACGGCGAAGCGATCGAGTGGGCGCTGGCCTACCGAGTGAACGCCGGGATGGGTGACATTGCGTTTTTTCCCGGCACCTCCGGTTCGATGCTCGATCCGAGCGTGCCGATCGAAGAGCGCGACTCCGTAAAATACGGCCACGGGAGATGGACGCGCGTCCTGGTCGACGCGACGATCAACTGGGAGCTTGAGCCGCAGGAGCAGTACGGCGGCCACCGCTATCCGCCGCTCGGAACCTCCATCTCGCCGAAAATGGAGGAGACGCTCAAGCGCAGATGGAAGGAGTACGGCTTTTAATGGACAGAGCGAACGGGCAGCGAAAGACCGCCTACGAAAGGTGGATCGAGCAGGAAGGCATTCCCGTCGTCGCGGGATACGGCGTGCGGGATGTCCGCGAGCTTGCGCTGGGGCCGTGGAAGCGGCTCGGCGGCAGAGGCGCCTATGTGCAGATGAAAGGGCTTGAGGGCATCGCCTCCGCCATGCCCGGTTCATCCCACGCTCACGGAGGGTAGAGTTACGAAGATAAAACTGCCTCGACTCATAACCGCGATCCTCTTCCTCGTCGCTTTGTTCATAACGTGGCAAGGCCGCGCGCTTGCGGCTGAGGTTCGCAAGGTCGAACGACTTAAGATCGGCTACGCTTCGATCAGCGGCAATCGCATTTCACTCTGGGCCGCGCAGGACGTCGGGTTTTTCGCGCGCCATGGCCTCGCGGCAGAACTCGTCTTTATTGCCACCTCGGCGCAAGGGATGCCGGCCTTGCTTGCGGGCGATCTCGCGATCTTTTCCGGTTCGCCCGAGACCGCCGCCCAAGCTGCGGTCAGAGGGATCGATCTGGCGATCATCGCGAGCAACGAACCAACGCAATACAAGCTCATTGTTCAGCCGGGGATCAGGTCGGTGGCGGAGCTCAAAGGGAAAAAAATCGGCATCGACCGCGTCGGTGGATCGAGCTACTACGCCACCCGGCGGATGCTTGAGAAACTGGGCCTCAAACCTGAGGAGGTGGAATTTATGCAGGTGGCGGGCGGCGGGATTCAAAGAGCCGCAGCGTTTGGCTCCGGAGTGCTCAGCGCGGTGGTGACGACAATTGAACGATTGGAGCGAGCGAAAATCCCCTACCATGTTCTGGCCGATGCCATCGGTATGGGCGTGAGGATTATCGGAAGCTCGGTCATTACCACTCGAAGCTTCAGGGATCGCAATCGGAATATCATCCAGGGGTTCGTCAGGGCGCTGACCGAGGCGATTCACTGGACTAAAAACCCGAAAAACCGGGAGGGCGTGCTGAAGGTCTTCAGCCGCAACCTCAGGACCGACGATGCGTCGGTGCTGGGTTTGAATTACCGTTTATATGTCGATCCACTGCCTCTTTTCCCTTACACGAACATGGAGGACCTGCGCTCGAACCTCACGGATCTGGCGGAGAGCAACCCGAAGCTCCGGGAGCTGAACTTATCCGAGCTGGTCGACAACAGTTTCGTCCAACGAGTGGAGGCGGAAGGCGTAGCGACGCCGCGCTGAGGCTTGCCGAGCCGCGAGAGAGAGGAAGACACATGGCCAAAGCGCCAAAGACCTTTGACGAGTGGTATGTAAAGAGCTCGTACCAGAATTTCGTCCGGCAGGAGGGAGTTCCTCTCTATGAAGGGAGCGCGCTCGAAGATCTCGGCAGCCTGACCCTTACCGATTGGGAAAGGCGGGGCGGCAAAGCGGCCTACACCCGTCTCGGGGATCAAGAATATTATAACCTCCAGATCGTCGAGATTCCTCCCGGCGGCGAGCTCAAACCCGAGCGCCACATGTACGACTCGGTCATGTACGTCATGAAAGGGAGAGGCGCCGCGACGATCTGGCAGGAGGGAGAGCCCCGCACAACCGTCGAGTGGGAAGAGGGAGCGCTGCTCGCCATCCCGCTGAATGCGTGGCATCAGGAGTTCAACAGCTCGGGGAGCGAGCCGTGCCGTATCCTGTTCGGCACCAACATGGCTCACGTCATCAACCTTTACGGCAATCTCGACTTTGTCTTTAACAACCCTTTCGTTTTCAGCGACCGCTACACCTACTCCATGCAGTCTTTTTTCTCCGACAAGGGACAGCAGTGGAATCTGCGGCTCTACGAGACCAATTTCATTCCCGACATCCGCAAGTTTTCCCTGGACCCCTATCCGGAAAGAGGAAACCGCACGTCGATCATGCGCCTCGCGATGTCCAACACCTCCATCGGGATGCACATCATGAGCGTTTCCGAAGGGACCTACGTCACCGCTCATCGACACGAGGCGAGGGCCCACGTAATCGTCGTCGAAGGGGAGGGCTATGAGCTTCTGTTCATGCCGGGCGAAGAGAGGCAGCGGCGCAGGGTACCGACCAACCCTTACGCGGTGGTCGCGCCCCGTCACAACGAGTACCACCAGCACTTCAATACCGGCAAGGGAGAATACCGGATGCTGGCGTTTCGGGGCAGCGGCTTGAGGCAGGGCGGCGGCCGGCGCTACGACCCGGCGCGAACGGCTCAGGATAAAAACCCATACGATCTTTCATTCAAGATTTCTTACGAAAAAGAAGATCCCGCGATCCGGGAGGAGTATTACAAGGAGCTTGAAAAGAACGGCATCAGTTTACGGCTGAAGCCCCTCGACCAGAGGGGATAGTCGCTTTTCGCCCGGCATGGAAGAGCCCGGAAGGAGAAGAATGGGAACATGGGCACGCGAACGGAAGTAAAAGACTTGAGGCGATTTCTCGCGGAAGCCAAGCGGCGCTTTCCCGAAGAGATAGTCCGCGTGAAACGCGAGGTCGATCTGCGCTTCGAGATTTCGGCCGTTCTGGTCAAGCTCGACCGGGCGCATAAATTCCCTGTCGTGATCTTCGACAAGCTGCAAGCCGCTTCGGGCAAGCCATCCGCCTTTCCCCTGTTGTCGAATCTCTTCGCCAGCCGCAATCTTTGCGCCCTGGCGTTGGACTCGTCCGTGGCAAGGGTCGGCCTCGACTACGATCTCAGAACTCAGAGCGCGAAGACGCCGCTCGTCGTGGCCAAAGAAACCGCGCCGGTGAAACAAGTGGTGAAGAAGGGGAAAGAGGTGAACCTGTTCGATTTTCCCGTCCCCTTGCCTTACCACATGGAGGGCGGGCGCACGATTTTGGGCTCGGTCGTGACCACAGTCGATAACCAGGCGGGAACTACTTACAACTGCGCCTATCAGACCTTGAGAGTGCTCGAGCCGCGAAAGGCCACCGTCGGTCTCGGCGAGGGAACGCACAACTGGGAGCGCTACCGGGAGCGCGTGGAAAACACCGGAGAAGGACTTCCGGTCGTCGCCTGGATCGGCCATCACCCCGCCGCCTGCATGGGCGCTTTGACCCGCGTGCCGATCGACGTCGACGAGTACTCGGTGATCGGCGGCGCTTTAGGAGAGCCGTTGAGAGTCACCCCGTCGGAGACGTGGGGCGAAAAATTTCTCGTGCCCGCGGACGCCGAGATCGTCATCGAAGGGATCATCCCGCCGAAGGAAAGAGGGCGCCACGGCCTCAGAGCGGACTACGCGCGCTACTACTCTCCGGAAACTCTGAGGCCGGTCATCAATGTCCAAGCGATAACTTACCGCCGTGACGCCGTCTATCACGACATTCACCTGGGCGGGCGCGATCAGGACCATCTGGGCGGCATCCCGCTCGAAGGCTCCATCTATCGCGCAGTGAAGCAGGCCGTGCCGACGGTGAAAAATGTCCATCTCCCCTCCTCCGGCTGCAGCCGTTTCCACGCCTACGTGCAGATTAAAAAAACCTCCGCGGGCCAAGGGAGAGAGGCGATCGTCGCCGCTTTGTCCGTGGATCGCCGCCTCAAACATATCGTCGTCGTAGATGAAGATATCAACATCTTCGACGACGCCGAGGTTCTCTGGGCCGTCGCCACGCGCAGCCGTTGGGATCGCGACCTGGTCGTCGTGCCCAACATGATCTCGACCACGCGCGATCCGACCGCCTATGCCTCCAGCTCGCCGGAACTGGCCTATCATTCCTATACCGTGGCCAAGGGCGGAATCGACGCGACGATGCCGGCGCCTCCCGAGCCTTTTGAGATAAGGATCAAGGTGCCCGACGATGTCATGCGCAAAGTTGAGCTTAAGGACTACATTCGAAGCGACACATTGGCCAAGATTCCGCTGGACGCTTAAAGGAGGAGGGTCGCGATGGCAAGCTCTATGCGGGTTGTCTGTCCCGGTTGTGACGAGGAGTTCCTGGTTTCGCCTCAGTTCGAGCGGCTGAAGATCGCGGCGAAATGCCCTTTCTGCGAGAAAGAGTTTCCGATTGAACAGAGCAAGAAGATCGTCCGGCCCAGCCCGATTCTGCTCGTCAAGTAAAACGAGGCCGGCCTGCTCCAAACCGGCAAAATCTACCAGGGCTGCAAGAGTTCGCGCTTACGCGCTATCCTCGAAGACCTCCGCTTCCAAGCTTAAACCCGTAGGCCAGTTGCAATAACTGGATGATGATCCGCGCCGTCGCGCCCCAGATGTCCCGGCCTTGATAGTAGAAATGATAGATTGGGTCGTGTCTGTCCGGCGGGTAGAGCCGGGGCTCGACCTTGAAGCAGCCCGGCTCCAAAAGCGCGGCAACAGGCACGGAAAAAACAGCCGCGGTCTCAAGCTCGTTCAAGCGAAACTCATAGGGATGCGGGATGAAACCGACGAAAGGCGTCACCAGATAGTTCGCCGCGGCGGTGACCTGATCGAGCTGTCCCAAGACGCGCACGTCGGCGGGGGCAAGTCCGATCTCCTCTTCGCTTTCGCGGAGCGCCGCCGCCAGCGGCCCCGCGTCGCGCGGATCGATTTGGCCGCCGGGAAAGGCCACCTGGCCTCTGTGGGAGTTGAGCAACTCCGTTCTTAGCGTGAGCACGAGATGCTCCCCGTCCTCCCGCTCCTGGATCGGCACCAGAACCGCAGCCGGCTTGGTATAGTCACCGCTTAAGAATCCCGGCGCGCGGGTTTGTAAAATCCGGCCTATTCTGTCGGCGGCCATGACGAAGTTTCACTCCAACTGACTCTGTGCTAAGAAGTTCTTTTAATTTAACCTCACTCCACGCAAAAAACCATCCCTATGAAGCCGGCCGAGATTCACCACGCGATCCGCATTCTCCGGCGCGAAGTTCCGAAGTGGCAGACGCCCATCGTGACTCTGGTGGCGGAGAATTCCGGAAGCCCGTTCCAGGTGCTTATCTCCTGTATTCTAAGTCTGCGCACGCAGGACACGACCACGGCCCAGGCGAGCCGGCGGCTCTTTGCTCTGGCCGACAAGCCGGAGACGATGTCGCGCCTCTCGGTTCGGAAGATTGAGAAGGCGATTTTCCCGGTAGGATTCTATCACACGAAGGCGAAGGTCATCCGCGACATCTGCCGGACTCTGATTAAAGAATATTCCGGCAAAGTGCCTGACGAGATCGACGAGCTGTTGAAGCTCAAGGGCGTGGGACGAAAGACGGCGAATCTCGTCGTCACCCTGGGCTACCGCAAGCCCGGCATCTGCGTGGACACGCACGTGCATCGAATCTCCAATCGCTGGGGCTACCTGCGAACGAAGAATCCGAAAGAGACGGAGTTCGCCTTAAGAGAGAAACTCCCGAAGCAATATTGGATCGAGTACAACGACCTGCTCGTCACCTTCGGCCAGCATCTCTGCCGCCCGATTTCACCGATGTGCAGCCGGTGCCCGGTAAAAAGATATTGCGATCGGGTGGGAGTTACGATAAGCCGCTGACAGGCCGGCTACAATTGAGCGCGGCTTCCGTGATCCCGCCCGCGTGGCGGTCTCTCGAAGGGCCGACGCGTGGGACGAAGAGATGCAAGCGTAGCCCGGAGCAACTTTCAGCCCGTAGGGGCAGCGTAACACCGACGTATCGCATCGGCCCGAAGAGAGATTGCCAGGCGGGCTAAGCCATGACGCAATCAACCTCAGAAAATTTCGCTCACAACATAGAGCTGCTGGGTTATCACGACCTCGACGGCAAGCCGGCCTTCAAGCTGGCGATGCAGGAGGTAAACGGCCGTTGGTATCTTTACCTCGCGCATCTCTGGCACCGCGGATGGAGCATTCTCGATGTCACCGATCCCGCCGCGCCGGAATATGTGAGCTTCATTCCCGGGCCGGAGAATACCTGGACGATTCAGATTCAAGTCGCCGATGGAAAGATGATCACCGCGCTGGAGCGGATCGCTCCTGGCTGGGGCGGTAATGACGGCAAGCCATACTCCGAGGGCTTTCTGATCTGGGATATCTCCGATCCGAGAAGAGCGCGGCAACTCGGCCACTATCGAACCCACAGCACCGGCACGCACCGCAACTTTTACGACGGCGGCGAATTGGTCCACGCGGCGGGCGGAGCGCCCGGTTTCGACGGCAAGATTTATCAGATCGTGGACATCTCAGACCCGGCAAAGCCGAAACAGGTATCAAGCTTCTGGCTGCCGGAGCAAAAAGAAACCGCGCCGAGAGACGGCGCCAAGTTTTCTCTGCACGGCCCGGCGCACATTGAAGGCGACTGGGCTTATCTTTCGTACGGCAACGGCGGCGGGATCGTCCTGGATATTTCCGATATTCATCAGCCGCGCATGGTAAGCCGGCTCGCCTTCCAGGGACTCGGCAGCCGGCAGGGAATCCACACCTACCTGCCCTTGCCGCGACGCAAGCTCGCGCTGATCAACGACGAAGCGATCAACGAAAACGGCGATGAAAATTTAAATCTCGCGGGCATTATCGACATCGCAGACGAAAAGCAGCCGCGCTTAATTTCTCTGTTCCCGCAGCCTGTGCCGCCCCCCGAAACCGGCTTGAAGAATTTCTTCGACAAAGGCGGCCGCTTTGGTCCTCACAATCAACATCACCCCAATCACCAACCATCCGTGGAAGACCGCGACGACATCGCCTACCTCACCTACTTCAATGCCGGCCTTCGCGTTTACGACATCCGCGACCCGCGCACGCCAAAGGAGATCGCCTACTTCATCCCGCCCGATCCGGCAGAAAGAATCGGCACGAAACCGAGCAAGCTGGTTGCGCAAGTTGAAGATGTCCTCGTCGACCGCCGCGGCTGCATCTACATCAGCGAGAAGAACCAGGGGATCTTCATCCTGCGGCTGAAGAAAGTTTGGCCGTACGGCGCCATGTGAAGCCGGTCAAGTTGCAGCTTTTTCTGAAGTTTGAAATACTGGCTCGGTGGCGCAGGAAGAGTGGAAGTGCCTCAATGTTACCGTTAGCGACAAAGAATCTCGCGCCGTCATTGAATACAAAATTCATTTCTACCGGAAGACCAATGGATGGTACGACGAGGTCCGGTACGATAGCCACGAGATCAGGAAAGGCAGGAAGAGCCTCGCGCCCCACCTGCACATGAAGCTCATTACGCGATTTAAGAACCCAAAGGAAGGCGAAGCGGAATTGAGCCGGATCATTGACGAGATTCTGCCGAAGATAAAGGAGATTACTCGATGAGTCGGATCTTGGCGATCAAGGGAGACGAAGGGGAGCGGGAGGTGGATTATTCCGCCCTCTCTCTCAAGGAAATCCAGAAAAAACTCAAGGCCTACGAAAAGAAGTACGGAAGCTACGCCAGGTTCCTAAGAACCTACGATTGCGAGTCGAGCCCGGCGGAGGATTATCTGACTCTGATCGACTGGGAATGTCTGCTGAACGAAAGCAATAGTAGAAAAACCACGCGTCTTTCTCTCATCAAGGGCGGCAAAAAAAAACCGCGCTGACTCCTGCTCCAACCCTTACCCTACTTCTTCTCCGGCCTGAGGGATTCCGGAAAGTACCGCGAGGGGGACCAGACGTTGGTGGTGAAGTTGCAGCAGCCGAGGATGCGCAGCTCGCGCATAATGCGGATGTAGTCCGCTGAATCGATATAGTCCCGCCAGGCGTCAAGGGACTCAAAGTCGATGGTGATGGCGACCTGCGGCGTCACTTCGAGGGGATTGCGGTAATTGCGGATCTCGACGACTCCCCGGTGAGAAAGCGTGGCCGGCAGCCAATCGTTTTTGGCCTTGTTGGCGTAGATCGTCAGGTTCGCCTTCTGATCCGGCAGATCCCACTGGATGACGAAATGAACCATTATTGAAGCCCCCTCACCAGCCCGCCGTCGATCTGGATGGTGGTGCCGGTGATATAACTCGCCCGCTCCGAACCGAGAAAGACGATCAGGTCTCCAGTCTCATCGGCCGTGCCATAGCGGCCCAAGGGAATCTCCCCGGCCATCTCTTTGTCGATCTCTTCCACCGTCCGCTTCATGCGCTCGGCGCGCGCCTGGTTCAATTTCCGCGCGCGGTCGGTGGCGATTCTGCCCGGGCAGACGTTGTTGACGAGGATGTTGTCCTTCGCCAATTCGCGCGACAACGTCTTGGCCAGGCCGATCGCCCCGCTCCGAACGCCGTTGGAGAGAACCAGCCCGGCGATCGGCTCCTTGACCGCATAGGACGAGATATTGATGACGCGGCCGCCGCCGGCCTTGCGCATGTGCGGCACCGCTTCGCGCGTGAGCCTGACGGTGCTCAAGAAATTAAGCCGGAAAGCATTCTCCCAATCTGCGTCCGTAAATTTCATAAACTCGCCCGGAGGCGGGCCGCCGGCATTGGTCACCACGATATCGAGCCGCCCGAACTTTTCCACCGTCTTGGCGACAAATCGCTGGATATCTTCCGCTTTCGTCATGTCGGCCACGATCGGCAATACATCGCCGCCGGTCTCGCGCCGGATCGTCTCCGCCGTCTCGTTCAACTGAGCCTCGCTTCTGGCGCAGATGCTCACCTTGGCCCCCTCGCGGGCAAAGCCCATCGCGGCCGCCCTCCCGATTCCCTGACTCGCCCCCGCCACCAACGCAACTTTTCCACGTAGTCCCAAATCCATCGTCTATCCTCTATCCTCCATCCTCGATTTATTTCTGCGTCCAGTAAATATTGCTCCGAAACTCGGGATTTAACCGCATAATGTAGAGCGCGAGCATGCCGTGAGCGCCGAGCTGCCTGAGCCGCCTCGGATCGCCGTCTTTGAGCGCCTGCTTCTCTTCGGCGCTAAGCTCGTAGTTGTTCAGCGCGCCGTCAAGATTTGCCAGCGCCTGCTTATAGCTCTGCTCCTTCAGCTTGAGATCGAACAGAAAACGGTTGAGATGATAGCTGCTCATCTTCCCTCCCTCCCAGCGCCCCGCCCGTTAGGGGTTAGGCGTAAAGCGTGAGGGGTTTAACGTCCCCTTACCCCTTACCATTCACGCCTTACGACGATAGTTTCCAGCTGACAAAGCCCCACCCTGTCGCAACCGAGTCGGGCATGTAGAACGTCGCCGATGCCTTGGCGTCGCCCACCGTGCCCAGAGCGACCATCCAGTTGAGAAACTCCGAATCCCCCGCCTGGCAGATCTTCTCCACGGAATAGTCCGCGAGCGACCTCCCCTTTCCCTCGCGCATGATCTGCAGGAGCTGATGATCGAACCCTGTGTCGATCTGGCCGATGCGGGGCGAGCCGGGAAAGTGCGACAGCCCGCCGGTGGCGAGAATCGCCACGCGCTCTTTCCAGCCGTCGGCCACTTTGCGGATCAGCTCGCCGATCTGGTAGCAACGACGCGGCGTGGGTATGGGGTCGGCCCAGGTGTTCACGTAGATGGGCAAAATGGGAATCTTCGCCTCAGGCAAAAGAAAATATAATGGGACAACCTGCGTGTGCTGCAACTCGATATATTCGCCGAACGAAAAGTCGATTCCCGATTCGAGACCGGCGCGCAAGATCGCCCGGCCCAATTCCTTGTGATTGCGGTAGTGAAACTTGTGGCGCGTGAACTGCCCTTTGACCTCGTCGGCCAGCGTGACAAAGAACGTCGGGATGTTGTTATGAAAAAAATTAACGAACTGGTCGTTCGCCACGACGATCAGGACATCCGGTTTGGCCGCTTCCAGGTCGGCGCGCAGAACGGAAAATGCCTTCTCGGCGTCGCGACGCAGCTTCTGCTGCGCCTCGAGGGACGGCTTGGACGCCGCCGCCTGCGGCGCCATCCGATAGTGCAGCGCCATGAACTCGTCCCACTCCGCCCCCGGCTCCAGAAGTATATTAGGCGCGTGACTCGCGGCGACGGCAGCGACAAGCGGCATCTTTCTCTCGCCTCTCTTCCCGTGGCAAATCCTATAACCCGATAGCCGGAAAATCAACCGCGGTCGCACGTCGGTTGGAGCGCGTTGTTGGAGAAAAAGTCAACATAGCGCGAAAACAAAAGGGGTCTTAGTGAGGGCGATTATGTTTTACTTGGCACCCCGCGACGAAAGCGGCTATCTTGGCGAAGACAGGCCGGTGCTCTGTTATGTATACTTTATATATTTGGATGGACCTACGGGTTCATAGATAAAATTGTGGCGCCAATAGCAGCAGAAACGTGTGAGATGTCTTTTGTTCGCCGTGTCCTTGTATTTGATAAAGCCCCAAACCATGAGCGCCCTTTGTCCATTCAATATGGCTTGATGCTCGGGCGCAGTGATTTGCTTGGTAATTATACTGGCATGTTTACCGCCGGGTGGAATTATGAATTTTGCAAAATGTGGCGGGTTTTCGAATTGGGGCTTTTGGGTTGGAATCGGATATGGAACGATATTAATTCCCATCAAAACACCCCGTTCGTCCTCATTCCCATACGACAAAACAAAGGAGATAGCGGAAACTTACGAACAGGCGCTAGAAGCCGCAAGCAGAATAAAAAAATACAAGGGCGATCCGACAGCCCTTAAGTTTGAGATAAACAAGCAGTGGCCCGATGTCACCGGCGAGACAAGAGCCAGATATGCGACCATGCGACCGACTCAAATTGCGCTGGACTATACAGCATGGAAACATTACCCCATCGGCGCTGAGTTAACGAAAAAGATTATGAATAGAATGAGAGTGAGAGTGAAAGGCAAACTCCTTCCCTTCCGGTATCCGCAGGATCTTATCGACAGGCAGTTCCGAATCCTCAAGAAGAAGCGAACATAACCCAATCCGTTCCGCCTTGCGGGGTAGCGAGCCGATTTGAGATTACCCCGTTTCTTCTTTCTAAAAAATATACACCAGTGTTACCTTGCGTTTAGTTGAATGGCGTAAGCCCAGGCGAGGTAACTATGAGTCTTTTAATCCATGAAGTAGCAAGGGAAGCTGAAATTCATCCCGCAACGATAAGACGTGCTGAGAAGCGCGGCCTAATCTCATCGAAGCGAGATGTAAATGGCTGGCGTCGGTATCCACCCGAGGTAGTGGATAAGCTGAAGCAGCTTTTCGGAAAAGCAGACCGAGAGCCGAAGGAAAACGACCGGGATGGACCTTAACAAAGAATTGCTGACTCCTACTCCTCACCCGGACTACAGCGCCTTTACGGTCCGCGAAATCCGAGAGTGTGGGATTAGCGGGGTCAGGCTGCTACGACTCAACAATCTTGGCGAATAGGTGTCAGGCATCGATAACTTGAGTAGTCCGAATCTGAGTAGGAGGTCGTGATGAACGCGGAGTTCTTTTACAGCAATCTTCTAATGAGCATGGGTTTTCATTATTCCGGACCGCCGTGGATTTTCATGACGGTGGTGATTATCCTGGTACTGGTGATCTTAGGCCGCTATCGTGAAAAGCTCGGCCGGATGTTGACTCAACGAAGCTTGCTCGAAGCTTTGTTGGATTTTCTCAGATCATGCCAAAGGGCCTTGAAGGGGTTGTAGGTCTCCTTGTGATAGGCGTAGCCGGCAAGCACCATGACGAGAACGACGAGATTGATCCAACCAAAGGCATCCAACAGTGTCAAACGCGGGGACCTTGAAAAGTATCTTGAGGCCAACCCGATAGAGGCAAAGAAAGATGAGCTTCGCTATTGACGGCCTAGGACATCATGTCGTACAAGACATTATGACCAAAAAGGAGTTTAAGCTGCTACGGGGCCTGCTTGGGTTAAGTCAAGGGAAGCTCGCCAAGGAATTGGGAGTGACCATCCGCACCATTACGAGATGGGAACGCGGGGAGTTCGCTATCCCACGAATCGCAGAGTTGGCGATTAGGAACTTGTTTCGTGAGACGTTAAAGGAAACGACTCCTTGGGAGAAAATCAAGAAAGAGTTAGTGCTCTAAGGCTGGGCTAAAAAACACTGAGGCCGGCAACCTTTCGGAAGCCGGCCTCGCACCCTAGCCCGCAGGCGTAGGGGGGATAACTGAAAGAAAGTCTAGACCGCATGGAACGGGCTGTCAAGGGGCTCCAGTGAACGCGAAACCGTCTCGGATAACTTACGTGTATGTCGATGGCTTCAACCTGTATTACGGCGCCATACGCGGCACCCGCTATAAATGGCTCGACCTAGGCAAGCTGTGCCAGGCTCTTTTACCCTCCGACAACATCGGGGCGATCAAATACTTCACTGCCAAAGTATCCGGACGGCGAGGCGATCCGGGGCAACCAATCCGCCAGCAGCTTCACCTCCGGGCGCTCGGCACTCTTCCTAACGTGAGCGTCATCTACGGGCAATCTCTGACGCATTCGATCCCGCTGCCGGTTTCCGGTTCCAACCCGATAAAATGGGTCAAGGTGGACAAGACGGAAGAAAAGGGCTCCGATGTGAATCTGGCCTCCCATCTTCTACATGATGGTTTCAAGAACCTGTACAACACCGCCGTCATTATCAGCAATGATTCGGATCTGAGAGAGCCGGTTAGGATGGTTCGCGAGGTTTTGGGTTTGCCCGTAGGGATTATCAATCCGCATCAAAGTCATAGCAAAGAACTCCAGGAATACGCGACTTTCGTCAGGCGGATTAGAGAGCGTCATTTGGCGGCAAGCCAGTTCCCGTCAACGCTGGTGGACGCGCAAGGACAATTCGAGAAGCCCAAAGGTTGGTGAGAACCAAGAGATAACGCCATGAGACAAAAACGGAGGCTGGGATATTCCAAGTTCCTGGCGACCGTGATTACCGTGGTGGTCGTGATTTTAGGATTGATGGTTGTAGAGAGCCTGGTGGGATTTTGATTCAACGAAGATTGCTCGATGCTTTGTTGGATTTTCTCAAATCATGCCAAAGGGCCAAGGGGTTGTAGGTCCCCTTGTGGTAGCCGTAACCGGCAAGCACCATGACGAGGACGATGAGATTGATCCAACCAAAGGCATCCATAAATGAGCTACTGCTTCAAAGACCGACCCACCACCCAAACCACGTAAAGAAAAGAACCGAATATGACAAGGGCGCCGATGACGGCGATAATCTGGGAAATCATTTGAAGCCCTCCAAAGCTTTAATTGAAGCGCTGATTCTACGATGAATCATACCGATTATCACCGCAAAAACAACCTCAAGAAATATACCCAAACAAAAAAGCAATATTTTCAAGTTGCTATCCAAAGCCAAGAGAAGACTAACCTCTCCCGCACCGAGGAGAAACATGCCGGCCCAGAAAAGCCGAAGCCATTCGGTCAAATAGCGTATTCTCTCTTTTAAAGCATCCACTTGGTCTAACTTGCGGGGAATGTCCTACGATCCAGATGTTTTGTCAAGGAGGATTATTAAGTGGTGGCCAGGGACGGAATTGAACCGCCGACACGAGGATTTTCAGTCCTCTGCTCTACCGACTGAGCTACCTGGCCGGAACTATAAAATATTGCGTAAAACCAGTGGAGAGTCAAGATCAAGTCGTGTTCGCTGGTGGACCGTGCTCGTGCAATGCTGGCAACAGATAATTCTCCGTCCTCACGATCACGAGCCACGAGCACGAATCACGGTCTAGGCGCTTTTCGCTCGATGAAGTCGACGATCTGTCGCTCGAGCTGGACTTTGTCGAGGGCGTTGATCTCCTGGACACCCGTCGGGCTGGTGACGTTGACCTCGGTGAGATAATCGCCGATGACATCCAGGCCGACGAAGTAAAGCCCCAATCGAGCGAGATCGGGCGCGAGCGCGGCGCAGATCTCGCGGTCCCTGGCGGTGACGGCCGCCTTGACGGCCTTTCCTCCGACGTGGAGATTGCTTCGAGTCTCATCCTCGCGCGGGACGCGCAGCACCGCGCCGAGCGGCTCGCCATTGAGAACGATGATCCGCTTATCGCCCTGGCGCACCTCCGGGAGGTAACGCTGGGCCATGACGGGATTTCTGCCGTTCGCCGTCGCCGTCTCCAGCAGTGAGTTGACGTTTCGGTCTTGACGATGCAGATAAAAAACCCCGCTGCCGCCGCAGCCGTCGAGCGGCTTGACGATCATCTCCCCGCCGATCTCGTTCATGAAGCGGCGCAGCCGATCCATATCGCCGCTCACGAGCGTCTCGGGAATGAGCAAGGGAAAATTCAGCGCGTAGAGCTTCTCGTTCGCTTCGCGGAGTCCCAGCGGGCGGTTCACCACCAGGCACTTTCTCTCATCGATCAAGCTCAACAGATGCGTAGCGAAGAAAAAGTTCATGTCGAAGGGGGGATCCTTGCGCATGAGAATCACGTCGAAATCGGCGAGCGGTCCGGTCGCGCTTTCGCCGAAGCGATAGTGCGGCGCGGCCCGCGCGACGTTCACGCGGCGATAGCGTCCCTCCGGCGTCGCGCCGCGGATGGAGAGGTCGCCAAGCCCCATGTGGTAGAGCTCGTGCTTCCTGCGCTCGGCCTCGAGCATCAGGACAAACGTGGTGTCCTTGTCGATGTCGATCTTTTCGATGGGGTCCATGACGACCCCGATCTTCAAGACTCCCATATCCAGCCCCCCCCCACCCAAAGTGAGCAGTGAGTCGTGAGCAGTGAGTAGTTTGCTAACGCCTGTTCGCCAGGGATTTAATAAGTCCGTTAAGCATTCTGCCTATTTCATCCAGCTTGCCAGCCAAACGGTCATAAGCTGTTCTTTCCAAGTGCCGCACTCGGAGGCAAATTTCCAGTTGAGTATCTAACTCGCTCAAAGAACCTCTGGCAATGTGCAGAAACTGCACTAGTTCTCTGGTATTTTTTCTTGCCGCGCCTTCAGCGATATTGCTTGGAATCGAGATAGCGGCTCTTTGCAGCTGCGCGGTTAGTCCGAACCTCTCTTGCGCTGGAAACTTTTCAAGTTCTTTATACAACTCCGCAACGAAATCCATACTGGCTTGCCAGACTTTGAGCTTCCGATGCGGCTTCCCCTCACTACTCACCACTCACCCCCTCACTATTCACTCTTGACTCTTCACTACTCACCACTCACTACTCACTCTCTTACTACCCACGTTCCGGCGAGCGCGTCGTGCCAGCCCCTTTTCTCGCCATTCCAAAGGATGCGGATGAAACCCAACAACAGCGGCGCCGTGGCAAGGGTGGCGATCCAGCGAATCAGGGCCCGGCCATAGGTAATGGGCTGCTGTCCCGCGCCTACCACGCGCAGGCTGAAAAACCATTGCCCGACGGTTTTGCCGGCCGCGCCGTGGAGCACAACGAAGTAGGCCGAGACAAAAAACAGCCACGCGACCAGGAAAACAGGGGACAGGCCGGCCAGCGCGCCCCACGAGAGCGAATGCTGGTAAGCCGCCAGCCCGAGGCGATAGGCGACGGAGATCAGGCGATAGAGCAGCAGTGAGAACAGAAACAGAACTGCAACGTCGATCGACAACGCGCAGCAGCGGCGGAACAATCCGCCCCAACGGACCTCTTCCATGGGGCGAAGTTTACGACCGTAGCTAATAAACCGCAAGCTTGGCCAGGCTGTCGAGATCCGTGCGCCCGCCTGGAAATCTCTCTCCGGGCCGATGCGATTCGTCGATGTTACGCTGCTCCTAAGGGATGAGAACAGCCAGGAAATACGATTGGCACTGCGCGTCCCACGCATCAGCCCTCCGGAGACTCCCAGGCGGGCGGTAGTGATGGTTGCGCTCGGCCGAAGCGGGCGAGCCTTGACGGGCGACGGCACTGACCGTACAGGTTCGAAAAAAGCAGAGATCTATTGCCGTCGCCTGGAAGGGCTTGCCCGCGAGGACGACGAATCACTCGGGCTAGCCCATATCGCCCCAAAGAAACTGCGCCAGCGATAGCGCCGCGAGCGCCGCAGTCTCCGTGCGCAAAATCCTTTTGCCGAGGCCGACCGATTTAAACCCGTTGCGGGTGGCCTCGGCGACTTCATCCGGGCTAAGCCCGCCTTCGGGACCGATCGCGAGCAGCAGCGATTCCACGCTGGGGGTTTCGCGGTGCAGTTGGGTTAGGTTGAGCTGCGACTCGCCTTCCCAGCAGAGAAGCTTGAGCGCGCAAGGCCATGCATGCCGCACGAGAGTTGGGAAGTCCGTGATTTCGAGAATCTCAGGAACCTTGGTCCGGCCGGATTGTTTCGTGGCGCTCAACGCGATTTTTTGCCAGCGCGCCCGCCGCTTCTCGGAACCGGCGCGATCCAACCTCGGCACCGTGCGCGAGGAAACAAACGGCGCGATTTGAGCGACGCCCAGCTCGGTCGCTTTCTCGACTACCCATTCCATCTTTTCCCCCTTGCCCAGGGCCTGGGCAAGAGTCACGCGCAAAGGGGATTCCCTCTCGGGCTGAAATGATTTCAGGATCGCGATCTCGCCGGAGCGGGCCGCGTAGGAACGGATCACCCCTTCATGTTCCCACCCTGAGTCATCGAACAAAGTGACCGGGTCGCCGGGCGCCAGCCGCAGGACTTTTCGTATGTGATCGAGTTCCTGACCCGTCACCGTAGCGGTTTCGCCCCGGAGATTTTCTCTGAAGACAAAGAAGCGCGCCATCTTCAGCCCCTCTTTTTGAGGAGCAATGTAACCCACTCTTTCTGTCGCGTATGGCGTTCCAGAAGGAATTTTTGAGACGAAAAACGGCGGAGGATCTGCCCGACCTGGGGCTTTAGAATACCGGAGAGGACGAGATATCCCCGCGCCGCCACTTTTTCTTCGAGCGCGCCGGCCAGCTCGAGGATCGTCTCGGCCGTGAGATTGGCCACGACGAGATTGAAGCATTCCGCGATCTTCTCCAGCCGGCAATTCGACAGCGTCACCCGCCGCCAGACGCCGTTCAGCCGGACGTTGCCGCGCGCGACTTTCAGCGCCGTCGGGTCGTTATCCACCGCCACGACGCTGCTCGCGCCGAGCTTGGCCAGCGCGATGGCGAGAATTCCCGACCCCGTGCCGACGTCGAGCGCCGTCAGCTCGTCCCCGCCGGCGCGGGAAGCCAGCTCTTCCAGAAACTCCAGGCAGCCGCGAGTGGTCGCGTGCGATCCCGTCCCGAAGGCCATGCCCGGCTCGATGGTGATGATTTGACGGCGGCGCGTCTTGGGAGGATCGACCCAGGGAGGCGTGATCCAGAAAGCCTTGCCGACTTTGTGCGGGGTAAAAAAGCGGCGCCAGGAGTGGCTCCAGTTGTTTTCCTTCAACGGCGTCCAGCGGATCGGTTGCTCCCCGAAGCCCGGATATATCCTGCGGATGTCCCGCAGAAAGCGCTGGATCTCGCGCCTCAGCGCGGTGATTCTCGGCGAGTCGGCGAAAAAAGCGCGCACCTCGTTTTTTTTGAGCACCGCGCCGGGCGAGCCGCGCTCGATCAGAAAATTCGCCACCGCATCGAGCGCCGGCCGAGGAGCTTTAAGGGAAAGTTGAAGCCACGGGACGGACACTGAGTTTTTATGTCACACGGAAGCGCCTATATCAATGTCGCGCTTTTGGAACTTGTCGCAGGTTGGCAAAAATTTCGCTGCCGGATATAAAGCGGGTACGGCGACTCGCGAAATGCGGCGCCGGCAAAGGCCGAGGATTTTTCATGGCAGCCAGGGAGCCTGTAAGAGTAGCGGCGGTCGGCCTCGGACGATGGGCCAGGACGCTGGCCGACGCTGCAGCCGGAAGCGAACGGTTGAAGCTCGTGAACTGCTTCAGCCGGTCGGAGAAGAGCCGCGAGGAGTTTTCCCGGAGATACGGCTGCCACGCGGCCAAGAGCTACGCCGAGCTGCTCAAAGATTCCGAAGTGGAAGGGATCATCGTCACCACGCCGAACGACGCCCACGCCGAACCGATCGAGGAGGCCGCGGCGAGCGGCAAGCACGTTTACGTCGAGAAGCCGATCGCGCATACTATTGGAGACGCGCTGGCGATCGAGCGGACCTGCCGCGACGCCGGCGTCATTCTCGCCGTAGGCCACAGTGCGCGCCGCCTTCAGGGAAACCGCAAGATCAAAGAGATTCTCGATCAGGGCGGCATCGGCAAGCTGGTGATGGCCGAGTGCAATTTCTCCAATGACCGGAGCCTCGCGCTCAAGCCCGAAGAGTGGCGCTGGCGCAAAGACAAGAGCCCTGGCGGGCCGCTCATCCAGCTCGGAGTGCATCACGCGGACACGCTCCGCTACCTGTTCGGTCCGGTGAAGTCCGTGACGGCGATGGCGAAAAGACTCTACACGCCGGCGGAGATCGAAGATGTAACCATGACGCTGCTGGAGTTGGAGAGCGGCCAGCTCTGCTACATCGGCTCCAACTGGGCGTCGCAGGGGACCTTCTACACTTACGTCTATGGGATGGATGCAAACCTTTATTTCACGGTGGATTTTAATTTTTGGAGCCGCTCCGACGCGCTGGACGAACACAGCCGCCTGGAGATTCAACAGCGCGGCGCTTCCGGGCGCGAACCGATTCCGCTCGGGCGCGGCGATATGTTTCGCGAGGAGCTGGAGGAGTTCGCCGACTGCATCCGCGAGAACAAACAGCCGGAGGTCGGAGGGAAGGAAGGGACGGCGGCACTGGCGGTTATCGTCGCCGCGCTGCGCTCGGCAGCCGAGCGGCGGACCGTCGAAGTGAAAGAGGTTTTAGAGAACGCGCTTGCTTGATTCCTGCCGGGCTGCCCCATATAATTAATATTTGGTGTAGATTTCTGACTCCGTTTTTGCATCATGGCACACATAGTTCCCTTTCGCGGGATCCTCTACAATCCGAAAAAAGTTTCCGATCCTTCCAAAGTGATCGCGCCGCCGTACGACGTGATCTCCCCGGAGGAGCAAGAGCGGCTTTACAAACGCTCTCCTTATAACGTCGTGCGCCTGATCCTCAATCAGGAGCCCGACCCCTATGAAAGCGTCGCCCGTCTCTTTGAAAGTTGGCAGCAGGATGGCATTTTAGTCCGCGACGGGGTCCCGGCGCTCTATTTTCTGAGCCACCGCTTCGCCCACAAAGAGAAAGGAGAAGTAGAGCGCAAGGGCTTCATGGCGCTGGCCCGGCTCGAAGATTTTTCCAGCGGCGCCATCCGGCCGCATGAGGCGACGCTCGACGGGCCCAAAGCGGACCGGCTGCGGCTCATGCTCTCCTGCCATGCCAACTTAAGCCCGATCTTCGCGCTCTACTCCGAGCCGAAGCAGCTCATCAATCGACTGATGGCGGAACATGTCCACGGAATGGCGCCGCACGTCGAAGTCAAGGAAGACAAAGGCGGCGTCTGTCGCCTCTGGCGCGTGACGGACCCTGAGTTGATCCGCATGGCCGAGCGCGAGATGGAGGCGCAACCGCTGCTGATCGCCGACGGCCACCACCGCTATGAAGCCGCGCTGAATTACCGCAATCACATGCGCGGGCAGAGGCCGAATACGACCGGGCGGGAGGCGTTCAACTATGTAATGATGTTCTTCGCCAATATGCAGGACGAGGGTCTCGTCATCCTGCCGACCCACCGCCTGGTCCGCGCCTTTCAGCCGATTCCCTTTCAGCAGCTCGAAGAGTCCCTGCTGCGCTACTTCTACATCGAGCCTTACGCCAAGACTCCCGAGGGGCAGCGCTCGTTTTTAGGCGCGCTCAAGCGCGGCGGGAAAAAGCACCATCTGATCGGCGCGTCGTTTAAGCGCGACCCGCGCTATTTGATCCTCAGACTCAAGAACAAAAGATTCATGCAGCGGCTGGCCGGCGATCTGAGCGCACCGATGCAGGAGTTGGACGTCAGCATCCTCCATCGCCTCATCCTCGATCACATCCTTGGTCTAAAGCCGGAAGAGCAAATCAAACCTGAGGTGATCAGCTACTCTCAAGACGAAGAGAAGGTGCTGCAGGCGGTTGAAAAGGACGACTATCAGGCGGCGTTCATCCTAAACCCGCCGCAGCCGGAACAGATCATGGAGATCACGCTCAGAGGCGAAAAGATGCCGCAGAAGACGACCTACTTTTATCCCAAGTTGATTTCCGGCCTGGTCATCAACAAGATCGATCCGGAGGAGGAGATTGAAGAGGGGCCGGAACGAGGTCGGTGATTCTAGATTTTGGTAAACGGAAGATATAAAGTCGTCGATATGAAGTGCCTGGTCTGCGGCTCGGAAATGGTCAAGAAGAAAATCCCGGTCGATCTACGGATCGGTGACAAGCTACTGGTCGTTGAACAAGTGCCCGCAACGGTCTGTGATCACTGTGGAGAGAAAGTTTTTGCTCCAACGATCGCTAGAAAACTCCAGGCCCTCGGCAAGCAGCGCAGCAAGGCGCAGCGAACCTTGAGAGTGCCGGTCTTCTCTATGGACAACGTCTTTCCCTAAGACTTCCCTATTAGGGCCGTTTCCCATCTCGTGCAACTACTAAGAACTAACATGTGGCTGGACTACGACGAGGAGGCCGATGTTCTATACCTGCAACTTGAAGATCAACCACGCTCGACACACAGTCAAATGCGAGATGACGGTGTCCTCGATTACGGTTCTCGAAAGCGGGCCAGCGGAAGGTCGCTCTGGGCAATTTTGAGTTCTCAGTGGCTGAACCTCAAGAGCAAATTCCTATCACTTTTTATTCATTCAGGCCGCAACCCGATATATTTCCAACCTCACTTTGCAAACTACAAAATAGCAACAGGGCTTGCCTGACTATCACTACGACCTTCACTGCGAACGATGTTACGTTGGCCAGCGAGAGAAGGATGTATGGCTAAAGATAGGACAACCATCGGTATGCAAGCACAAATCAGAAAGATGTCCGAGCAGGGGTATTCGATTCATACGATCGCTCGGATTCTAAGGATTTCGCGCAAGACGGTGCGGAAGTATTTGGAGATTGGGATGGGGGAAACGAGGGAGAAACCAGAATGGATTCAGGCGGTGGATTGGAATTCCGTCCTGCAGGAAGTTTTATACGGCTGGGGGACTACGATCAAACAGATCCACCGAGAGATAGCTCCAGAGGTCTCTTATCTAAACTTCTGGCGGGCGTTTCGAGCCCAGGCTCTCCGCCACGCTTCGCCCTCAGACGTCACTATTCGTCTGCATCAAACCTGCGCCCGATTGGTTCAGAGCCGGGAGCGGGACATCCTTGTGCACTGGAGACAGTCGACCGACAGAACACGTTAGGGAAAGGCGGTCGCTATCCTCGACAGTCGTTCCCGTACCATTGATCAGATCGCCAGCAAGGTCGAAAAGAGTATCGACGCTGTCAAAAACTGGATATGGGCCTTCAATCGCCAAGGCATCGAGGGACTGAACTCACAACGGAAGACGCGTGAGGACGAGCATTCCGTCAATGCCCAGAAGAGAGCGAAGTGCCTTCTTGAGATACTACACCAGAGACCTAACGCTTTCGGTATCAATAGAAGCAACTGGAATCAATCTAGCCTCGCGCTGGCCTACGAGACGGAGCACGGTGAAGCCATCTCCAAGAGCACAGTCAGCAGGCTAATTAGGAAGTCTGGCTACCGATGGAAGAAGGCAAAGAGGGTTCTGTCGAGTCCAGATCCACTGTACCGGGAGAAGGTTGAACTGCTACTCAATACGCTGCATAGCTTAAAATTTGGGGAGCTGTTTTTCTTTGTCGATGAAATGGGTCCCCTGCGGATCAAGAGATACGGGGGGCGGGTCTACGTTCCGAAGAGTACCTCGCCAACAGTTCCCCAAGTTCAACCCCAAAGGGGTGCGGTGATCCTTGCGGCAGCGTTGAGCGCAACTACGAACCAGGTCACCTGGATCTACGAGGATTCCAAGGATACCTCCGGGATGATTGACCTTGCCGAGCTTCTATTCAATCAACATCACAATGCAACCAGGATCTTCCTGACCTGGGATGCGGCCTCGTGGCACAGATCCGAACGACTTTCGGATTGGCTCGACAGTTTCAACTTCGAGACTCGCGTGAGGAATTATGGCCCGGCGGTGGAACTTGTTCCTCTACCGACGTCATCTCAGTTCCTGAATGTGCTGGAAGCTGTCTTCAGCGGCATGAAGCGAGCAGTGATTCACAACTCCGATTATCGGAACACCGACGAGATGAAAGGAGCAATTTCACGTCACTTCTCGGAAAGGAATGCCTACTTTAAGGAGAATCCGAAGCGAGCCGGGAAGAAAATCTGGGAAATCGATTTTTTCGCGGACATCGACAATTTGACATCGGGGAACTATCGCGAGTGGTAACGCAAGACCGGAACTTTCTGATCGATGCTTCGTTCATTCTCGAGAGGAATCACGAGGCATTTCTTGGAGCGCAGCTCTTGGTATGCGGCGATGAGAACTACACCTTCTTGTATGGTGTTACGCGAGACCTTCTCCGTCTGAGACAGGATCTTGGGATCCTTCAAGGCGTCTTGGTCGTTGGACGGGACTCAGGCACTGCATGTGCAGAGGGGTGCATCGGACGTCTAGTAGATTTCCTTTCGGTGCTTGGCATGCGCATTCTGCATCGGCCTGACGTTTCCGTTCTCGACTTGTGCGCTGGCGTAGCTCCGCTCGCCTCTCATGTCATCTCTGATCGCCAGGAGTTTCTGCAATTAGTAAAGTACGATCTCACTGTTGTTTGTCCTGACAAGTCTGGCGGCTGGGATATTCTGTCCTCGACTACTGTCAAGCAGAAATTCGGAATCGAGGCTGTACAAGTGCCTAGCTTTCTCGCACTGACCACCGGTCCGAAGTCTTCAATCGTCACGCGAGGACAGGCAAGGCGGCTCTTGGAACTCTATTCAGAGGTTACGGAGATGTTCGAGGACGGACTGACACGTGTGATGTCAGCACCATTGCGTGACAAGTTGGAGCTAAACAGGAAGGCAATTCTTGACCGGACTGTGCGGTTGACCGCGACGGAAGAGCGTGTTCGAGACCTGGATACTCCCGCGCCGCTGTATGAATTAGCTGAAGACGAAAGCGCACGGATCCTCGAATCATGCGGGCTATTATCACTTGTCCGCTTGTTGCGTCGGCCATCTCGGTCATCGGGGGCACCGGCAGTACTGGAAGCGCAGGATCTGCGTGAACCAGAGGGTTACAAAGTGATTACCGACGCCGAAGGTTTGGACGTGTTACAGTCGACAGTGTTGTCCGCTAAAGTGTGTGCCATTGATACCGAGGCGAGCGATAAGGACCCTCGCACGGCGACGCTTTTCGGCGTAGCGTTCTGTGTTGAGGAGAGGAGAGCCTACTATCTACCTGTCGTGGGTAACCATCGGAGTTCCGCCCGTCCGCTGGATGCGCACGGAGCGCTGCGGAAAATTCTTGGAAGTGGGGTGAGATTCGTTGGCCACAACATTAAGTATGATTACGTGCTTCTTCGTCGAAACAATCTGAACATTGCTCAGATGTACTTCGACACAATGCTAGCGGCACATGATTGCTACGGTGATCTCGATTCTTGGAGCCTGGGGTATTTGGCAGAGAGAATACTGGGCCGACACGTACAACCCTATCGTGAACTCGTGAATGAAGGCGAGACTTTCTTGGACCTTCCTCAAGATGTCGTGGTCCGCCATGCGTGTACGGATGTCGATGCAACACTGGCACTCTATCATATGCTTGTGAAGGAATTGGAACGACGAGGGGTAGCTCACCAGTACTGGAACGAAACGATTCCTCTGGTCAAGACTCTTGGGGACTGGGAGTTTGCTGGAGTCTGGACCGACACCAGCAAGCTTGCAAGCATCCGACAGCTATTGCTTACTCGCCTACAGGAGCTTCGCGCAGCCGTCTTGAAGGATACTGGTACTGTCTTCGACTTGGATTCCAACAAGGAACTTTGGGCTGCTCTCGGAGGAATCTCGTCTCTGAAGCGGATGTTGCCAGCAGGAGGCAGCGGCAGAATCCTTGCGCTGGAGCGGGCCGCTTGCTCGCATCCCATTGCCAAAAGTGTCGCGAGATATAAGCGGCTTCGGAAGGAACTGCGCATCGTAGATTCCGTTGCCGCTGCGGTTCGTGAGGGGCGGGTCTACCCACTTTTTAGTCAAGTGAGGACCGGGTACAACATGCTGACGTCTGAGAATCCGAGTATCTTCGATGGGGTCGCGGACAACAGCTTGAAGTCGTGTTTCAGGGGATGTCTACCTGGTTTCTTTAGGGACCGTCGCAAGGCGATTGGACGGTTACGGGAACTGACCGGTGAGTATGACAGTGAAAAAGCAGCGTTCGCGCAGAGCGCGGGCGAGATTCGAAGGGTGATCGCTGAAGTGGGCAGTGAGGAGTTGCTGCTCTCTTTGGCGGTAGGCGTCTCGGATACACAGCTGTCGAAGGAGTACCTGATTGACCGATTGACGGCGTCCCAGGTTCGCCACGAGTTTCAGGTGACATACCCAAGGGTGTTCGAGTGGGCGAGTCGATATCGCAATGAGTGCGTAGCGCGAGGTTTTGCTGTGGACGGCGGTCGGGTCCGGCATCTGGATGGCCTGCGAAGTTCTAACGTTGCAAGAAGAGAGGCTGCCTGTAACACGGCAATCAGATGGCTACTTCGATACTGAGCAGGCAGGTAGCTGAGTCCCGTTCCGCGGAAAACCTAACAGCTAGCTCTGTTGGAAGATTTCCAGGCCCCACCCGGAAGAGATCCAGCGATAAAAGAGCTTACCTTCGATCCATCTTACGGTTCGATAAACTCACCGTCCCGAGGAAGATCGAGGGACAGCCAGGTTATTTAAGAGCCTCCTCACCGCAACCGAGGGCAAATGTCCATCCGCTGTCCTAAGACCGGCGCTGAAGTTGACATAAAACCACCTTATCGGATATTTTTCACTCCAAGTTGGATACAGGGGCCAGTTGATCCTTTCTGTGGGCTCTTACGGTTCTCGAAAGCGGGCCAGCGGAAGGTCGCTCTGGGCAATTTTGAGTTCTCAGTGGCTGAACCTCAAAAGCAAATTCCTATCACTAACTACTGAGAGGCTGTTACCTACCGCCCCACCGGCGGCACGAATTCGCCGTCGCCGGGCTTGCCGATCAACTTGCCGTTCTCCATCACCACTTTTCCACGAACGATGTTTTTAGCTTTAACGATACCGGCTCGGAGGGATCGCGTTGAGTTCGCTGACGTTGAGGAGGTGGGGATCGGTAGTGATTAAAAAATCTGCTCGCTCAGCCAAGCCGGTGGCCAAGTAGAGGCCATCATTGTAGGCGAAAGCGTTTTTCTTGGAATAATATTTTCTCCGTAGCTCCGCGGCATGGACGGCCAGTGGCGCGGTAATCGCGAGGACGCGCAGGTTCGGTTCCGCTTCAATCGCGGCTCGCGCGATCTCAAAACCCGGCTGGTCTTCTCTCAGATAGGCGTAACGGATCTCGCCGAACAGGATCGCTGTCGAGACGCCCCGCAAGCGTCCTTCCTCCACCGCCTTAAGAACGCGCGCGGAGGCGACGATCTCGTCCTTCGGCGCTTTTGTCGCGTGTGGGATAAGGACGGCCAGGAAGATGTTGGCATCTAGACAAGCAAGAGGCGGAGCATCATCTCGCGCCATCTTCCCAGCCCTCTTCGAATTCCTTGTGGACCTGGCGATGATCTGACGGAGTCAAGCGCTTTCCCGCAAGGCGGAGGGCGTCCGTCAACCGGGGCGGCACCGCTTGGACGCGGAAGGAACCGTCGGTTTGTTGAACAAACACGAGGAGGTCCCCCACCTTGGCCCGCAGCGCCCTGCGAACCTCGCGCGGCAGAGTAACCTGATACCTCGCGGTGATCTTTGTCATAGAGGACATAGGCTGTCTTTCGCTCTCAGTACTTTCAGACAAAGCAATTTTTATCAGAAATACTTAGTACCGTCAAACGCCCTAAACAGATTCGGAACTAGCCGAGGTTCGTCTGCTATCCAGGAACTCGACGGAAACGGAGATGCGCCCACTACCACCCTACCTCCGCACCGGCGGCACGAATTCACCGTCGCCCGGCTTGCCGATTACCTTGCCGTTCTCCATCACCATTTTTCCACGCACGATCGTGTAAACCGGCGCGCCTTTGACCTTGCGTCCGTGATACGGCGTCCAGCCGACCCGCGTGTAGGTCGTCTCGTTGGTGATCGTCTCTTCCTTCTCCATGTCGATGATAGTCAGATCGGCGTCCGAGCCGACCTGGATCACTCCCTTGCGCGGATAGACGCCGAAGATGCGGGCGGGATTGTAGGAGGTGATGCGGACCAGCCGGTCGAGCGTCAATTTCCCCTCGTTCACGGCGGTGAGAAAGAGTCTCAGATAGTCCTGAATCTGCGGCTCCCCTCCCGGAGATTTCCACATATCTTTCCATCCGACGTCTTTTTCTTCCTTGGTGTGCGGCGCATGGTCGGTGCCGATCAGATCGACGGTCCCGTCGTTAATACCCTTCCACAGCGCCTCGACGTGGGCCGGCGGCACCCAAAATCCCAGACAATAAGGCCCCAACTTCTCCACATTTTCCCAGGTCGCAAGGAAAAGCGCCCAGGGATTCACCTCGCCGGTCACGGGCCTTCCTTCTTCTTTGGCGCGCCGGATCATCTCGATCCCTCCCGGCGTGCTCATGTGCAGGATATGAAGTTTCGTGCCGGTCGATTTTTGAAAACGGATCAGCGTCGCGATCGCCGTGTCCCAGATGATGCCGTCGAAGTCGCGGTAGGCTTTGGCGTAGGCCTGCGGGCTTTTGTCGCCGCGCTTCCAGTATCGCTGTTCGATCTCGTCCATTAAATCTTGATCGTGCGGGTGGACCATCAAAGGCAGGCCGGTTTTGGCTACCTCCTCGAACGCGCGAAAGAGCTGCCCGTGATTATGGAGCCCGATCCCCGGCATGTGCGGGTAGTCCCGTCCGGTGTCTTTGACCATGAAAATCTTGAAGGCGAGGCAGCCGGCCTTGGCGAGTCCCGGAATCTGTTCCGGCACGGTGCCGGATGGATTGTGGTTAAAATCCACGACCGCTTTCTTTTTGTGGTCTTCGATCAGGGTATGGTAGCGCTCGACCGTCGTGGTCGGTGGATCGACGTTCGGCATGCCGATCGACAACGTCACCCCGCCGGCTGCGGCCGCCTGCGTCGCGGTAGTGAGGTCTTCCTTATGGGTGAATCCGGGGTCCCGGTGGTGGGTATGGGTGTCGATGAGTCCGGGGATTATTTGCTTCCCCTTTGCGTCGATCGTCTTATCGGCTTGAGCAAATGAGCCGGGCTTGCCCAACCCGGTGACTTTGCCACCCTGGACCGCAATATCGGCGGTTATAGATCCGCCCGGCGTCCAGACCTCTCCGTTTTTGACCAATAAGTCCACTTTGTCCATGATTTTTCTATCTCCGTTTCGAAAAAGTTCGAGAAATCCTTATATGATCCGCATTGATCCGTGTCAAACGGCCGGCGGCCGGTGGATCGCGTCCGGAGCCGCCGGCGCTTGACTCCCGCCTATGAATTTGATCTTATCCTCCCTGCCGTCGTCTAAGAGGGCAGAGAGAGGGGGATCGAACCATGAAACGAACCTTGAATTCAATTATTGGATTGCTGGTGGTCGCTGTATTCGCGGCGGGCACGGCTTCCGGTCAGAACCCGGCGCTGGTTGATGCGGCCAAAAAGGAGGGCGGCAAGGTCGTCATCTACGGCTCTCTCGAGTCCGACAGCATGGATGCCGTGAATAAAGTGTTTCAAAAAAAAACCGGCATTCAGGTCGAATACTGGAGAGCGTCCGCCACCAAAGTCATGGACCGCGCCTTGAGCGAGTACCGGGCCGGCAAGCCGGGGTTCGATATTATTCTCACCAACGACAACCCCATGCAGCTCATGCTAAAAGAGGGCATCTTCGCCAAGTACGACTCTCCCTCCGCCAAAGAGTTTCCCAAGGATGCCATCGATCCCAACTTAGGTCCGAGATACCGCAACGTTATTATCGGCGTCCTCTATAACAAAAGTCAGATCAGTCCGGCCGATGCGCCGAAATCCCTCGAAGACCTGGTGAACCCTAAGTACAAGGGCAAGCTGGTGATGCCGGACCCCACGCAGCATACGACGACGACGCAGTGGGTCGCCAGCCTGCATAAGCTCATGGGCAAAGAGAAGGCCGATAAATACGTCCGGGATCTCGCCGCGATGAAGCCCATTTTGGTCGAGTCGCTTCTGCCCGCCGCGGAGCGGGTTTCGACCGGAGAGACGCCGATCGCGATCACCTACGTGAAGTACGCTTTCATCTTCGGTAAAAAAGGCGCGCCGCTGGACCATGTCAGGCTGCCCAAAATGATGGGCGACGGCCACTATCTGACCCTGGGCAACAAGGCGCAGCATCCGAACGCCGGCAAGGCCTTTATCGACTTTTTCCTCGGCGCGGAGAGCATGAAAATGATCGCCCAGTTGGGTGAGTTTGTGAACCGCAAAGGCGTCTATCCGCCGCTGCCGGACGCCGACAAGATCCAGTTCGTCGAGATGGTCGATCTCGACAAAAAAGGTTTTGCGGAAAAGAAAAAGGAGTATACCGAAATATTCCTGAAGTAGGGTTAACCGCCGGTGAACGATAGAAGTATCGCGGTCGGGCGAGCGCTCCCCGCGTGGGGGGGGCTCGCCCGACTTGTCCTATTCTTTACTCAGCCCGTCAATCTGGTCTTCGCCGGCATCGCCGCCATCATTGCCTTCCTCGCGCTTTACCCAAGCTTTTTTCTTTTATACGGAAGTCTGACCGATGCGCCGCTCGGCGTTCCTGGCCACTTCACGCTCCGGAACTACGTCCAGGCCTACACCGACCCTACGGCGTACCGGCTGATCCTGACTTCGTTTCTTTTCGGCATCGGCGCATCGGCGCTGTCCGTGTTTTTGGCTCTGACGCTTGCCTGGATCACGATCCGGACCAATGCGCCGTACCGAAGGCTGTTCGAATTGACCGCCATCGTCCCGAATATTCTCCCACCCATCCTGATCTCCATTTCCTGGGTCCTTCTGCTCAACCCGAGCAACGGCCTCATCAACGTGATCCTGGTGCGGCTGTTCGGCTTGACGACGGCGCCTTTTAATATCTACTCGCTCCCCGGCCTCATCTTCGTCGAGGGGCTGATTCTGACGCCGCTTGCGTTCTTGATTATTTCCGCGGCGCTCAAAAGCATGGACCCGTCGCTGGAGGAATCGGCGAAGACGCTCGGCTCGGGCGAGATGGGAGTCGCCACGCGGATAACCTTTCCTTTGATGCGGCCGGCCATCCTGGCCGCCGGAACGTTGAATTTCGTGAGAGCGGTCGAGAGCTTCGACACGCCGGCCATCATCGCCCTCCCGGCGCGCATCGAGGTCTTCACGACGAAGATTTGGCGCGAGGCTTTGGGTTCCTTCCCGACGAACCACAACCTGGCGGCCGCCTATGGCGTGGGGATTCTTATCATCGCTCTCCTCTTCGTTTACCTCTATCGCAAGTTCACCTCGCAGATAGAGAGCTTCTCCACGGTCACGGGCAAGGGCTTCCGGCCGCACCAGATCGATTTGGGCGGGTGGCGCTACCTCGCGTCGGGCGTTGCGCTGTCGCTGCTGACGATGATGGTGATTCTGCCGATTCTCCTGCTGATGTTGGTTTCTATACTGCCCTATTACCATGTGCCCACATGGCAAACCTGGCAAAACCTGACGCTCAGCAATTTTCATTTCGCATTAGAAAACCAGCGGGTCTTCAGAGCCTTCGGCAACAGCATCTTTCTCGCCGTCGGCGGCGCGACGCTCTGCATGGGAATTGCGGCCTTGACCGCGTACCTAACGATTCGAACCAAGATCGCCGCCCGCGGCCTGCTGGAAGGACTCGTCTTCATCCCCTGGGCCTTCCCCGGCACGGCCCTAGCGCTCGGTCTTCTCTGGGCCTACGTCGATTTTCCGATTCCGATCTACGGCACGATTTGGATCATCATGATCGCCTACGTCACCCGCTTTCTCCCCTACGGGCTGAGAGCGGTGACGAGCACGATTATCCAAATTCATAAAGAGCTGGAAGAGGCCTCGACGGTCTGCGGCGCCGGTTTCTTCGCCACGTTTCGCCGCATTCTCGTGCCGATGATGCGGCCGGGCATCATGGCCGGCTGGATCATCCTCGCGACGACTTTCATGCGCGAGTTCAGCGCCACGCTGTTTCTCTATAGCCCCGGATCCGAGGCTCTCGGACCGCTGCTTTATTTCCTCTATCTCGACGGCATGCGCGGCCGCGTCGCCGCGATCGGGCTGATCATTTCCCTCATCTCTGTCATCCTCATCGCGATCGCGCAGAGGCTATCGCGCTGGGACAAGCGCTAAAAAAACCGTGGTCGTGATCGTGCTTCGTGTTCGGAAAAAAGCCCATCTGAAATTGCGACGAGCCATCATCTTTTGACACGAGCACGAGCCACGAACCACGAATTAGGAGGCTGTGTGGAGAAACTTCATTTGACGATCGCCTGCGGCGACTACGACCGTACCAAGGCCCTGCAGGACGGAAGCGTCCAGCCGGAAGGAGTGCGGTTAAACTACATTCCGCTCCAGGCCGAAGAGATTTTCTGGCGCATGAGCCGCCACCAGGAATTCGACGCGTCGGAGTGGTCGCTGTCGAATCACCTGACGATGACGAGCCGGGGAACTTCGCCCTTTGTCGCGGTGCCGGTTTTTCCTTCGCGCTTTTTCCGGCACTCCTGCATCTTCATCAACACCGATTCCCAAATTCAGGGGCCGGCCGATCTCAAAGGGAAGCGAGTCGGCGCGCCGGAATACTCGATCACGGCGGCGGTCTGGATCCGCGGCTTTCTCCAGGACGAGCACGGCGTCAGCCCGCGCGACATCGAGTGGCATATCGGCGGCCAGGAGGAGCCGGGGAGAAAAGAGCGGCTGGAGCTGAAGCTCTCGCCGGACATCCGCGTCGGCGCCATCGCGCCCGACAAAACGCTCAACGCCATGCTCGAAAGCGGAGAGATCGATTGCCTGATCTCGGCGCGCGCTCCCTCTTGCTTCGTCAAAGGCTCGCCCAAGATCCGCCGCCTCTTTCCCAACTACAAAGAAGTCGAGATCGACTACTACAAACGGACCAGGATTTTTCCCATCATGCACGTCCTGGTGATCCGCAAAGAGCTCTACGAGCGCCATCCCTGGGTCGCGCCAAGCCTCTACAAGGCATTTTGCCGGGCCAAGGAGCGCGCGATCCAGAACATGCACATCTCGAATACCCTCGCCTGCACGCTCCCCTGGCAGTTCGCCGAGATGGATCTGCTGAAAGCGACGTTCGGTCCCGACTGGTGGCCGTACGGCATCGAGCCGAACCGCCACGTCCTGGAGACGCTGATCCGCTACATGGGCGAGCAGGAGCTGATCGCCAGGCCGCTCAAAGTTGAAGAGGTGTTTGCGCCGAATGTGGCGGGAGAGTTTAAGATCTAGCTCGGGAAAAATGCAAAATGAAAATTGCAAAATGTAAAAGTTAAAATGCAAGCCAGAATCGAAGACACAACATCCCTTTCTTCCTCATTTTGCCTTTTTCACTTTGCACTTTGCATTTTGCATTGAGCGCCGTTCTAGGCTCAATGAAATGGCGTTAAGCCGTAAAGAGAAGGCGCTTGTCCGCTCCGCCCGCGTGGCGCATCTTGCCACCGGGGATCAGAACGGCCGGCCGCACGTCATACCGATCTGCTACGTCTTCGACGGCAAAGAGATCTATTCCCCGATCGATGAGAAACCCAAAAAAAGCTCGCCGCTTGGCCTGAAGCGAATCAGGAACATCCAGGCGAACCCTCATGTCGCCGTCGTTGTCGATCGGTACGACGAAGACTGGCGGCGTCTGGCCTATGTGCTGGTCACCGGGAAGGCGAAGGTTTTGCGGAGAGGAGCGAAACACCAAAGCGCCGTCCGACTTCTCCGGAAAAAATATCCGCAGTACCGAAAGATGCGCCTCGAAGAGCGGCCGATGATCCGAATCATTCCCGTTCGCTGGAAGAGCTGGGGACGGCTGTAGGCCGACGATGCGGCCTTGAGCTTTATTGAATCGTGAAGTCGGCGTCGCTGGTGTCGCAGAGGGACAGAGAGCTGACGCTACAGATTCGAATCCGGGCGGGTGTCGTGGCCGGCTTGCTCACCCTCCACAAATGACTCCCGTCGTTGGTCGTTCCGTTGGTCAGGCTCCTCCAGGTGACGCCGACGGAAGTCCATTGGATCGTCCGGCTGCTGCCGATGACCCAACTCTCACCTCCGTTCGGGCCGGTCAGGTTAAGGCGCTTGGTGAAGCTGGCCGTTACAGCTGAATCCGCATTCACCGTCACCATGCAGGCGCCCGCGCCGCGCTATGCGCCGAAGCCTTTCCCAGAGCGGATGTCCTATCTTTGAACCGCACGAGGATCTCGTCCTCGGCATGGTCCCAATCCCCTGAGAACCGCCCCTGGGACCGCGGCGGGCGCGCTCCCCGCCTGATCTCCGGCGAAGAATCGGGCAACGTGGGCGCCTCTTGCGCGAACATCTCCGCGCTGAAGAGCGCAAGCGAAGCTAAAAAACCGATTGCAATTTGTTTTGACGCAGATATTTCTTTCTTTTTGATACAGTCCGTCGAAATCATTCCGCGAACTCACCCATGCCCGACTCAGCGCGACCGCGAGTCCCCCGGCGGCGCAAACGCCACAGGGAGGTTCAGCCTCTTGAGCCTAACGATATGGTAGGGCTGGGTCAACGCCTCCATGACCATCGATCCCGGCGCCGGAGAAGTCTCGGCCCACAAAACTAGAACCTGTTTTCCGGCCTCCAGCTCAACCCTCTTGATCTCTATGCCATAGCCCCCTGTCCGCTTCTCGCCCGAGAAGACGCCAACCACCATCTCCTCCTGGAAATCGACCTGCGGCGCCTGTGGGCCGGAGGAGACGCCTGATTTATGGGCGAGCCATAAATCCTTCCACTCTTTTGCCGTTACGACGATGACCAATTTCCGTTCGCTGAGCCCGCTCCGAACCCCTTTGTCCACGGTCGCAAAAGGCACGCGGGCGATCTCCTCCGGAGCCGGGGCAGAAGACGAACGCGCTACCCCGCCGCTGCACGAAAGAACCACCGCGACCAAGCCGGCGCAGGCTGTTTTAGTGAAGAGCGAAAACATAAACTGCCGGAAAATTTGCTCGATAGTTCTTCTTGGGCTTATCGGCACTTTCATCTGTTTTTGTTTAACCGGAATGGGCCGAATGAAGCGTTTAATCTTGCCCCCTGCGCTCCACACCCTCGCTGGTGACCGATCAGATGAGCAACCGCTGTGCCAATGACTGAAAATCAGGGTGCGCCTTGGTAATCCGTTGAATGAGCGGGAAATCTCTTGAAGCAGCCGCGAACTGGATACGCGAGAAACAGGAAAGGGTGCCACTTTTTGTTACCCTCGTGGAACCGAAAAGTTACGCTACCCTGCCATCGCAAGCGCTGCGGCGCTATTTGATTCCCAGCGATTTTATCAGCTTGAGAAAATATTTTTCATGGAGACCCAGGGCCTTGGCCGCGGCGGTACGGTTGCCTTCGGATTGTTGGAGCGCTCGGAGAACAAGCTCCCGGCGGTGGGAATTCACAGCCTCACGGTATGAGAGATTCTCTCCGCGCGGCCTTATTTCAGCCGCGGTGATTCTAGCTGGAAGGTCCCTGGGGGTGATCCCGGGCGCCTGGCCCAGGACGACGGCTCGCTCGATGACGTTGGCCAGCTCGCGGACATTTCCCGGCCAGGCGTACCCTACGAGGCTTTCCTGCGCCTGCGGATCGATAGCCGTGAATTGTTTTTTCGTTTCTTTAGAAAATCGCTGGATCAGGAACTGAACTAAAACAGGGATGTCTTCCCTCCGCTCCCGTAACGGCGGCAGCAGGATGGGAACGACGTTGAGGCGATGATAGAGGTCTTCGCGGAAGCGCCCCTCTTTTACCGCGCTCTCCAGGTCGCGGTTCGTCGCGGCGATGATCCTCGTGTTTACCTTGAGAGCCTGCGTGCCTCCGACCCGCTCGAACTCCCGCTCTTCGAGGAAGCGGAGCAGCTTTGTCTGGAGCTCCGCTGAGATATCCCCGATTTCGTCGAAGAAAACCGTTCCTCCGTGAGCCAGCTCTATTTTGCCTTTCTTGAGCTGATGCGCTCCGGTAAACGCCCCTTTTTCGTGGCCGAACAACTCGCTCTCCAACAGCTCGCGGGACAGACCGACGCAGTTGATCGCGACAAACGGCTCTTCCCGCCGCTCGCTCCAGCGATGAACCGCGCGGGCGAAGATTTCCTTGCCGGTCCCGCTCTCGCCCAAGAGCAACACCGTGGCGTTGCTTGCCGCCGCCTTCTTCGCGGTTTCTATCGCCTCGCTCATCTTCGGGCTCGCGCCGGCGACGAGGCGGTGCTGCTCGCCCGTTTCTTCAAGGAGAATTTCTACTCCCCGTTTGAGCCTTTCCCGTTCCAGCGCCTTTCGGACGACGATCTCCAGGTGTTTCGGATCGAGAGGCTTGGGGATGAAGTCGAACGCGCCTTCCCTCATCGCCTCCACCGCTTTCTCAATCGAGCTGTGGGAGGTAATCACAATGACGGGGAGATCGATCCCGTCCCCGCGGAGCGTCCGTAGCAGCTCCATCCCGCCCATCTGCGGCATCTCAAGATCCAGCAGAATCAGCGCGGGCAGAGTTTTTTGGAGAGCCCGCAGGCCCTCCTTGCCGTTGGCGGCCGTAGCCACGTCGCAATTCAGGGCGCGCAGCCGCACTTCCAGCAGCCGACGCGACGCCGCGTCGTCGTCTACAATCAAAACGCGAGCCAAAGTCGTGTCCATAGCTTAGCTCCCCCGAATCTTCCGGCCGACGTAGGAACTCACGAGCTGCAAGAACCTGGTCTTGTCGAGCGGCTTGGTGAGGTAATCGACGCAGCCGGCGGCGAGCGCCCTTTCCCGGTCCCCCTTCATCGCGTAAGAGGTCACGGCGATCACCGGGATATCGCGCGTGGCGGGGTTTTCTTTGAGTTTCTTTGTCGCCTCAAGACCGTCCATAGTCGGCAACTGGACATCCATCAAAATCAGATCGGGCCGCTCGCTGCTCAGAAGATCGAACGCCTCCTGCGCCGTCGTCGCCTCGCGCACACGGTAGCCCTGCGAGCGGAGGAGAAATTCCGCCAGGCGCCGGTTGACCGCGTTGTCTTCCACCAACAGGATCGTAGCCCCAGCCATGTTGTCCTCTCAAGTGCCGTGCTCGTGCTCGGTTCTCGTGCTCGCCACGAACACGAGTCACGAACACGAACTACGAGGTCGGCAGCGTGAATATAAAGCAGCTGCCTTTTCCCAATTCGCTCTCCACCCAGATTTTCCCGCCGTGCATCTCCACGAATCTTTTCGCCAGGGCAAGTCCCAGCCCCGTTCCTTCGGGCTTGTCCCAGCCCCTATCCATCTTGATCTGCTCGAACTCCAGAAATATCCGCTCCTGGTCCACCGCCGAGATCCCCGGCCCGGTGTCGCCTACTTCCACGCGCAGCGAGCCGCTCTCGGCGTCGGCCCGCACCCAGACTCTTCCCGCCTCGGGCGTAAACTTGATGGCGTTGCCAACGAGGTTGAGAAGGACCTGCTTGATTCGCGCCGCGTCGATCGGCACCGGCTCGACTCCGCTATCGCCTTCCACCCGAATGTCGATCGCTTTCTGCGCCGCGAGGGGGCGCATGGTGGTCTGAACCGCGTCGAGGATATCTCGCAGCGAGGCCGGCTCGATATTCAGCTCCATGCGGCCCGCCTCGATCTTGGAAAGATCGAGGACCTCGTTGATGAGTTTCAGGAGATGCTTCCCGCCGTTCAAGGTGTCGGTTAGAAACTGCAACCTTTCCTCTTCGGTTACCTTCAGCGACGGGTCCAGCAGGACCTCCGAAAAGCCGATGATCGCGTTGAGCGGCGTGCGAAGCTCGTGCGACATTCCCGCCAGGAATGCCGACTTGTGCCGGCTCGCCGCTTCGAGCTGGGCATTGATCTCGCGCAGCTCCTGCTGCTGGAAGACAAGCCGCCGGTTGAGCCGGTCAAGCTCTTCGGCGTGGCCGCGCAGCTCGCCCTCTCGCTGCCGGATCGAGTCGGCCATGCGATTGAAAGAATGCGCGAGATCGCCGATCTCGTCCCGCGACTTGATACCGACCTGAGAGCTCAAGTCGCCCTCCGCGATGCGCTTCGCCGCAGTCGCCAATTGCCTGACGGGCCCCGCGATGACTCTGACGAGAAAGATGGTCACGCCGATCCCGGCCAGGATGACGAGGCCGGTCAAGAGCGCGATGTTCCGGTAGATGTTCACGATCGTCGCATTGACTCTCTTCAAGGACAGCGACATTCCGACGGCCGCATGGCCTATGGTTTTTTCGCTTCCGGGCGGCCCTCCCGTCCCCAACGTTTCCTCGAGCGTCAAGCCGATCTCCTCCCGCTCCCGTCTGACCTGCCGGGTTTTGATGGGATAAACGATCTCGTAGAACACCTGGTCGCCCGATTTGATTTGATAGGCCCGCGTCAGAGGGTCCGACATCTCGACTGAGATCGTGGCTCTTAGCTGTTGGCCCCAGATGATCTGATAAGCTTGCATGAACGGGTCGACCCAGCTTACGTCTTCCAAGACTTTTCTCTCGACCGTCTTGGACGGCAGCTCCGCCAGTTGCGAAGAATGAACGCCCGCCAACGGCTCGCCCGCTTCGTTCTGGATGACCGCATATAAAACGTCCTCTTCCCGGATCACGCCTTCGATTAGTTGTCTGAGAACGTTTTCGTTGCCGATCAACACTCCGTACTCGCTGTTGTAGGCGAGATTCCTGGCGAGCGATCGTCCTCGATTCATAAGCCCGCTCTTGATCAACTCCACGCCATGCCGGCCGAAGAACCAACCGAGGGTGACCGAGGTCAGGACGATCAGCGCCGAAATGGAAACGGTGAATTTCCACGGCAGCCCGGCCTTAAATTTCATTGAGAGCGCCAATGACGTTTCCCTCTTACTTCAGGACGACGGCCCCTTTGAGCCGGTTGGCCGGGATTTTGAGTCCGATGATCTCGGCCGTATTCAGATTGACGTGCAGCGTGGCTTTTTGCGGCGTTGTGATCGGCAGGGACGAAGGGCGATCGCCGGTCAGAATCTTGGCGGCCAGCCCGCCGCACTGGGCCCCCACCTCCTGGTAATCGGCATCCAACGCCAGGAGCGCTCCCGCCTTCACGAAGGCTGGGGACAACCCCATAAAAGGGATTTTGTTTTGCAGCGTGTGCAGCAGGATAACTTTCATCGAGCCGGAGGAGAAAGCGGTGCTGTCCGCCACGGACCACAAAGTATCGGCGCTCTTATCCAGCGCGCGGAGCGCCTCCGGCACTTTCTCTTCCGAGTTGATGGCGGCGCCGACAAGCTCGAGTCCCATTTCCCTGGCGATCCTTCTGGCTTGCAGAACCACGCTCTCGGTTTCTTGGGGGTTGTAGATGACGCCGATTTTTTTCGCCGACGGAACGATCGAACGCAGGGCCTCGAACTGGGCCTGAATGGGAATGTCGAGAGAGGCGCCGGTCAGGTTGTTGCCCGAAGCGTCCATCGAGCGCACAAACCCGCTCGCCAGCGGGTTCAACACCATGCAAAAGGTGACCGGGATGTCTTTGATGGCCTTGGATATCTGGGAGGTGGCGGCCGATCCGAGCGTCACGATCAGACGGGGATCTTTTTTTCTGATGTCCGCCAGAAGACCGCTTTTCTCCTGGCCGCCCTCGGGCAAAAGGTATTCGCCGATAATCGGATCGTAGCCGCTCTCTTTGAGAGTGCGCCGAAGGCTTTTCAGAGCGATCTCGTAAGGCTCTACTTCACGGCTTTTGACGACGACAACGAGATCTCTGGCGAGAGTAACGGGCACGCTCGAGAGGAAAACGAGCAAGCAAACGCAAAGGCGACAAATGACTTTTACCACACGGCGAGTCCGATAAATTATCCCACATTTAAAAGCTTAGGCGAAGTGCCCCGCTGATCCTACGGTCGATGATGTCACCGCCGACAACCTCGCGATGCCTATCGTTGAACAGGTTAAAAACTCCAAGGCTCAGGCTTCCCTTGGTCCCCGGCAGCTCGAATTTGTAGCCGAGGCGGAGATTCACCAGCGTATAGGAGTCGGCTTTGCCGGCGCGCTCACCCGTGCTCCGGCCAACGCCGTTGACGAAGACATCCGCCTCGAAGCTCTTGGGCAACGTGAAATTCAAGCCGACGTTGCCCTTGTGCGGAGATCCGACCCCCAGGAGTTGGCTATCGAGGCGCCGCTCCTGGTAGGAATAGTTCATAAACCCTTTGAGCCAGTCGGTCAGCAGAAACTCGAAGCCGATCTCACCGCCGAAGATCGAACCTCCATTTCCAGTCGCTACCGCCAGCGTCCCCGGGATGGTCGGCACGACGCCCAGGCTCACCTTATCCAATTGATTATAGAACAGGTCGATCCTCGCTTTCAGCCTCTTAAACAGCAAGGTTTGATAGCCGAGCTCGTAAGCGATGACCTCTTCGGCCGGCAAATCCCGGCTGCCCCTGACCGTCACCGGGCCGACCGTCAGGTTGACAAAATTCTCCACGATCGAGGGGTTGCGGTAAGCTCTGGATACCGAGGCGCGGAACGTATGGTTCTCCCAAGGGGTATAAACAACGCTGCCGCGCGGAGAGACATGCACTCCCGCCTCCGGGTGGGTGTCCACCCGCACCCCTACGGTGAAGGTCAGGTTTTCCATGGGACTGTATTCGTCCTGGAGAAACGCATCGAAGAAATGCTGTTCTTGCTTGGCGCCGGTGAGTAGAGGCGCATCAAAACTGCTGAACCGGTAGCCCGCCCCGCCTGTCAGGACGTTTTTGTCGCCCAGCTTCACGCTATGCTGGGCTTCCAGCTTGAATGAGTCGCTCAGGACAGAGACCGGCTTGGGTAGAATGTTGAACGGAACTTTTGGCGGCATCGGCCTCGTGGTCATAAAAAAATCGAAGCGGTCCCAGCCGGACTGAAACTTGAAGTCGCCGAGGGAGTA
>Ga0156192_1148_pt1 | contig 62127 bp, 57 predicted proteins | sample RifCSPlowO2_12_FD_107845 | JGI IMG/M metagenome (GOLD analysis project Ga0156192, IMG submission 107845) | Deltaproteobacteria bacterium RIFCSPLOWO2_12_FULL_60_19
AATCAAGTCATCAACAACCGTGACCTCTGTATCCCCGCTAACAGCCAAGCGCTGTGCGAAGAACTTTCTCAATTCTTGGCAGAGTCGTTCCCTTTTGCCGGGCTTCATTACCGTAGGCTTGGGTGAACGCTTGTCGGTCAATGAACTCATTGTTTAAGCATGTAACAAGAGCGCTTTTAGACCGTTTCTTCTTCCTCTGGCCCTTCAAAGAAAAAACATCGGACTTTTCTGAAGAGGAGCCGTTATTACCATGTGAATCTGCGTCACAATTTCCTGGTCGCCTTACCTATCATTGCAATTCCCACAATCAGGCCTATTAAAGCGAGGAGAGCTAATCCCGGTGCCTGGCGAATGTAGTAGATACCAACGATGCCGAATATGATGAGAAGTACGCCGACGATCACATAAGTCGCAGAATTCATGCCTAATACCTCCCGTATTAATCAGCGCCATTAACACAAACTCGACCCAATGATTGTCGGTTCAAGGATCAGAAACAGAACGACCCCCTTAGACCGGCAGCAAAATGGCAAAAAATAGGCTCCCATTTTTCCATGGCGCCCTCCTTTTAAAACAAAAAGGCCAGCGTCAACCAAAACGGCTGAGCTGGCCTGCCTGTGAGTTAGTCCCCCCCTGGAGGGGTTACTTTCTAACCGGCCTACCGACTACTCTAACGAATAAAAAAGCCGACCTGATATTTTTACCTGAAGGTCAGCTTATCCCCCAACTGGCTTCTCTTTAGCTCGAGCCCTTTGGGTCATCTGCAAACCAATCGCACGCTATAAAAACAGACCATCAAAAGTGAATATCAGTGAAATTCCAAGTCCTTCACTTTACCTTCACCCCTGATCTGCCACTTCCTCAGTTCGAAATTTTCACAGCGATGCCAAGAGGTAATGCGCTATCGCCGATACTCAAAGCCGTTCCTAATCTGGATACCTCCCAAGACGGGACAGGTTCTTTCGAGAGTCCTTTCTTCACGGCGCCATCCGCTGTGTCGGCTTTTTCCGATTTGATGAGGTATTTTACATTAGTCCCGTCGTGACGAGTCACAGATAGGATCACCTCTTTTCGTTCCGCTGCGGACACTGTCTGAAGCACGGCAATTTGATTCAAGGCTGCCGTTTTATTCACCGTATCTAAATACATCCACCAGAAGGAGGCGACAAACGTGATAAGAACCAGCCAGGCATATTGACCTACCCTTTGCTGTCTCTTCAAAAATCGAGTTCTCTGTTTGTCGAAGAAGGTGCGGTAAGCCTGTCTCTCGGCCGCCAATCTCTTGGCAGGATCTTGCTCTGCCGAACTTTCAGGTTGATCAAATGAAAGTCCGATACTGTTCAATATCATGCCTACGATCACCAACACTAACGGGACGGCGATCAGCAAAAGAGGATTCATGATTCTCTCCTTTTTCAAGCTCTTGATAGCCTTTAGTGCAGGACTCGCACCTCTAAGCAGTCGAACATGCTCGGCACACAATAAAAAAGCCGACCGGGCGTTTCCACCTCTAAGTCGGCCTATGTCCCAACTGACTGCTCTTTGGCTGGAGAACAGCCCCTTGGGTTATCTGCAAACCAATGGCAACCTAGTAAAAGAGACGGGTAAAGTCAAGAGGTTTTCTTGCGTGGCAGGGTTTTCTCCAAGTCGCGGTCTAGGGTGAACACAATGATTCGTTCGCCGGAGACCGTGCTGATATCCGTATGGAGACCCACAACCTTCGCGCCAGTGATATCGCTAACAACCTGAGCAAGCACGGGCTTCGCATTTTCAATCAGACTCGCTCGAACCCTCTTGATCAATTCCACGCCATCCTTGCCCTTGGTTAGCTGTTGTTCCGCCGGGGTCAACACTCCTTTGAGCCGAACCAATATCATGTCTTCCATGACATAGGTGCGGGCCTCCTTCGGCCCGCGCCCCATATACTCGATCTCAAACCGAACTATGGCCTCACTGATTTCCGCCTCCATTTCGCCCTTCGTCTTCATCGCCCGCTGATTCTACCGCCCACGAGAGGATTAACATTCTATTTTAACGATGTCACGCGATAGGCTCTCGAGCAAAAAAAAGAAGTGGCCCCGCCTTAGGCGGATAGCCACCTCTTAACGCTATGCGCAGATGTGAGGAACCCTAGGCAGCCGCCCCTACCTTAGGCCGCCACTTATCGAACCGGCTTTCAAGCTTGGTTAATAGCTCCATGCAGGTCATGCCGCTGAGGGCGAAGACCAAGATGCCGACAAACACTTTGTCTGTCTGAAAGGTCGCGCCGGCAACCGTGATCATAAAGCCGATCCCGGCGGTCGCTGCATAAAGCTCTCCCACCATGACCCCAATCAGGGCCCTGCCGACCCCGAGTCTCAAGCCCGTCAGGATAAAAGGAAGAGTAGAAGGCAGCACCACGCTCTTAAAGATCTGCCACTCCGAAGCCCCGAAGCTCCTGGCAGCCAGGAGGAGATTGTAAGGGGTGGTTTTTACCCCGTCGCGCGTATTAATCAATATCGGGAAGACCGCCCCGAGAAAAATGATCCCGACCTTGGAGAGGATACCGATCCCTAACCAGATAATGACCAGGGGCAAAAGGGCGACGCGCGGGGTAGCGTTCATGGCGTTGATAAACGGATCAAAGACGTAGGACACCCTTTTGTACCAGCCACACGCAATGCCAAAGGGGACTGCGAACAGTACCGACAGCGCATATCCCCATGCAAACTCGACACTGCTCACGTAGAGGTCATTATAGATCTCCCCGGAAACGAACAGCCCGACTGCCGCCTTCCAAACGAAAGAAGGCGCGCTCATGAACATGGGGTTGATCAGTTGGAAGGTGCTTCCGACCAATTCCCAAATGGTGAGAAAGATGACTACCGCGGTGGTTCCCAAAATCTTCTTTTCCTGGGTGAGGTAGAACCTATAAAGCCAGGAAGCTTCGGCCACTCTAACGTCTAACAATAGCTCTTCAGCCGTCTGATCGGCCATAATTTTACCCTCCTTAAACGAAAGCCGCACTGGGCTCGTTTTCTGCCATTTCCCTAACAAAAGGCTTCCTAAATGTCAACCTAAATGTCGATAGGGTCGCTTGCACGGGATCTCTCTCTTTCAAGGCGTTAACAACCCACCCTTTAGGGCTTCGTATAGACTCGTTACTTCTCAAGTCCCGCCGCCTCCGTTTCGCAACCGAAATTCGATCCTCTGCCCTCAGATTAGGAGGCTGGACCGCAGCTCTCACTCAGCAACGAAGACGCCAAAATCATCCCGAACGGAGCGATTGATTTTTTGCTCGACAAGGCGATTTTTTGCTTTACTTTTCAGCCCGTTTTAGGTAGAATTTATACAGGTTGAAAGTCATTCTAACTCCTTAACTTTACAGGGAAATTTTTTAGCCGCTCCCAAAGGAACGCATGGCCGAAAACAAAACCCCGCCTCAAGCAGACTACAACGCCGACAACATCAAAGTTCTCGAAGGCCTGGACGCGGTAAAAAAACGTCCCGGAATGTACATCGGAGACACCGGCGAGCGGGGCCTGCACCATCTCGTCTTTGAAGTCGTCGACAATTCGATCGACGAATCTCTCGCCGGATTCTGCGACCGGATCGAAGTCACGATCCACATCGACAACAGCGTGACGGTGATCGACAACGGGCGCGGCATTCCGGTCGACCTCCACCCGACCGAGAAAAAATCCGCCGCCGAGGTCGTGCTGACCAAACTGCACGCCGGCGGCAAGTTCGACAAGGCGTCGTATAAAGTTTCCGGCGGGCTGCACGGCGTGGGGCTTTCCGTCGTGAACGCTCTGTCGGAGTCCCTGGAGGTGGAAATAAAGCGCGACGGCAAAGTCTACCAGCAGAACTACAAGCGAGGCGCGCCACAAGGGGATCTGAAAGAGGTCGGAACCTCCAAGGAGAGAGGGACGCGCGTCACCTTCCGGCCCGACTCTCAGGTCTTCGAATCCCTTGAGTTCAGCTTCGATATCCTTTCCCAGCGGCTGCGCGAGCTCGCCTTCTTGAACAAGGGCGTGCGGATCACCATCGAGGACGAGCGGAGCCAGAAAAAGCACGAGCTGTTCTACAAGGGCGGGCTTACTTCCTTTGTCGAACATTTAAACCGCGCCAAAACGGCGATCCACCCCCACGTGATTTATCTCGAGGGAGAAAAAGACGGGGTTGCCGTCGAGATCGCGCTGCAGTGGAACGACGGCTACACGGAGAACACCTTCTCCTTCGCCAACAACATCAATACGATCGAGGGCGGCACCCACCTGATCGGCTTTAAATCCGCGCTGACGCGGACGATCAACAGCTATGCGACCGACAACGCCCTGCTCAAAAAGGACGAAGAGAATCTTCAGGGAGAAGATGTTCGCGAGGGGCTCACCGCGGTCATCAGCGTGAAGGTCCCCGAGCCGCAGTTCGAAGGGCAGACCAAGACCAAGCTGGGAAACAGCGAAGTCAAAGGCATCGTCGAGGCGCTGCTCAACGAGAAGCTGGGCAGCTATTGCGCGGAGCACCCCGGAGACGCCAAAAAGATCGTCATGAAAGGGATCGAGGCGGCCCGGGTCCGCGAAGCAACCCGCAAGGCGAAAGATCTGGCGCGGCGCAAAGGCGCGCTCGACTCCGGCTCGCTGCCCGGGAAACTGGCGGACTGTCAAGAGCAGGACCCGGCGCTGTGTGAACTCTATCTCGTCGAGGGAGACTCCGCCGGGGGGTCGGCGAAACAGGGGCGCGACCGCCGCTTCCAGGCGATATTGCCTCTCAAGGGAAAAATCTTGAACGTTGAGAAGGCGCGCTTCGACAAGATGCTCTCCTCCCAGGAAATCCGCTTGATGATTACCGCCTTGGGAACGGGAGTCAAGGAGGACTACGACCCAGCCAAGCTGCGCTATCATTCGATCATCATCATGACCGACGCGGACGTGGACGGCTCCCACATCCGGACGCTGCTGCTCACCTTTTTCTACCGCCAGATGCCCGACCTCGTGGAGAAGGGCCACCTGTTGATCGCCCAGCCTCCCCTCTACAAGATCAAGCGGGGCAAGCAGGATCGCTATCTCAAAGACGAGAACAGCCTGGAAGATTACCTGATCGAGATCGGCACCGAAAACGTGCGCGTGCGCGCTGAAATCGGCGTCGGCCACGGCCTGGCGGGCCAGCCGCTCCAGGCTTTTATCAAGAAGGTGCTCAGGTGGGAGAAGCTGATGGCGACGGCGTCGCGCAAGAGGAGAAGCCGCGCGCTGCTCGAAGCCGTTCTGCTCGAAGACGAGCTTGGCGAAGAGACGTTGAAGGACGCAAAGGCGCTTAAAAAAATCCAGTCGCGACTGGCCTCCTACATCAATCTGATGGCGCCGGAGGAGGCCCCGCTCTCCTGCGTTCTGCAAGAGGATCCGGAACATAACTGCCACAAGCTCGTTTGCGCAACGCGCTCGAACGGGACGGGACTCAGAACCGTCATCGACCGCGAGCTTTTGACGAGTCCAGAATTCAAGGAGATCAGGCGGCTGTTCAACGACTTAACCTCGGCCGGAAATCCCCCATACGTGCTTGAGAATGGCGCAGAGCCGACCCGGGTCCGCACGCTCAAGGAACTGCTGGACTACATCATGGAGGGCGGCAAGAAGGGCCAGTACATCCAACGCTACAAAGGACTCGGCGAGATGAATCCCGAGCAGCTCTGGGAAACCACGATGAATCCCGAGGCCCGGGTGCTGCTCCAGGTCAGGATCGAAGACGCCGTCGAGGCCAACGATATCTTCTCCACGCTGATGGGCGACGAGGTTGAGCCCAGGCGCAAGTTCATTGAGGACCATGCCCTCACCGTCAAAAACCTCGATATCTAGTCCGAAAACCGTTCAAAACGCTTTGAACCATTTGAACAACTTTGAACGGCTTTAGCGTCTTATGGAAGCCACGATAAAACAGCAGAGAGTCCCGGTCTATATCGAAGACGAGATGCGCCAGTCCTACATGGACTACGCGATGAGCGTCATCATCGGCCGCGCCCTGCCAGATGTCCGCGACGGGCTCAAACCGGTCCACCGCCGCGTGCTCTACGCCATGTACGACATGGGCAATACCTGGGACAAGCCGTATAAAAAATCCGCTCGGCTGGTCGGCGACGTGATCGGCAAGTACCATCCCCACGGCGACGTGGCGGTTTACGACACCATCGTGCGCCTGGCCCAGACTTTCTCCATGCGCTACCCGCTGGTCGACGGCCAGGGAAATTTCGGCTCGATCGACGGCGATCCGCCCGCGGCCATGCGCTACACCGAGATCCGCATGGCGCAGCTCGCCGAGGAGCTGCTCGCCGATCTCGAAAAGGAGACCGTCGACTTCATCCCCAACTACGACGACTCGCTCAAAGAGCCGACGGTCCTCCCCGCGCGCATCCCCAACCTGCTGGTCAACGGCGCCTCCGGCATCGCGGTCGGCATGGCCACCAACATCCCGCCGCACAACCTGGGCGAGGTGGTGGACGGCCTGGTCGCCCTGATCGAGAAACCCGACCTGTCGATTAAAGAGCTGATGAAATTTATTCCGGGCCCCGACTTTCCCACCGCCGGCTTTATCCACGGCAGGGAGGCGATCGTTCAGGCCTACCATGAGGGCAAGGGCATTATTCAGATGCGCGGCAAGGCCTTCACCGAGACGGTCAAGCGCACGGGGAAAGAGCAGATCGTCATCAGCGAGATCCCCTTCATGGTCAACAAGACCCGCCTGATCGAGCAGATCGCCGAGCTGGTGCAGGAGAAAAAGGTCGAAGGGATCAGCGACCTGCGCGACGAATCCGACCGCGAGGGGATGCGGATCGTGATCGAGCTCAAGCGCGACGCCGTCGCCGAGATCGTGATCAACCAGCTCTACAAGCACACCGCGCTGCAGGACTCGTTCGGCGTCAACATGCTGGCGATCGTCGAGGGGCGGCCTAAGCTGCTAAATCTCAAAGACGCGCTCAAGTGCTTCCTGGACCATCGCAGAGAGGTCGTGACCCGGCGCACCGCTTACGACCTGCGCAAGGCCGAAGAGCGGCTCCATATCCTCGAAGGGTTGAAGATCGCGCTGGACCATCTGGACGCCGTGATCGCGCTGATCCGCCGCTCGCAGGATCCCAAAATCGCCAAAGAAGGATTGATGCAGAGCTTCGGTCTCACCGAGATCCAGGCGCAGGCGATCCTCGACATGCGGTTGCAGCGCCTGACCGGTCTGGAGCGCGACAAGATCCTCCAGGAACATAAAGAGACGCTCGAGCTCATCGCCAAGCTCCAGGCGATTTTGGCCGACGAGAAAGAGATCTACCGCATCATCGTGGAGGAGCTGAAGGATATCAAAGAGCGCTACGGCGACGCGCGCCGGACGCAGATCGTCGACCGCACGGAAGAAATCTCTATCGAAGATATGATCGTGGAAGAGGACATGGTGGTCACGATCTCCCACGAGGGCTACCTCAAGCGCAACCCGGCGGCGCTCTACCGCGCGCAGCGGCGCGGCGGCAAAGGAAAGATCGGCACGACCACCCGCGAAGAGGACTTTGTCGAGTACCTCTTTGTCGCCTCCACGCACTCCTATATTCTCTTCTTCACCACGATCGGCAAAGTTTACTGGATCAAGGTCCACGAGCTGCCCCAGGCCGGCCGGGCCGCCAGGGGGAAGCCGATCGTCAACCTGCTGCAGCTGGAACAGGGGGAAAAAGTATCGGCTTTCCTCTCGGTCCGCGAGTTCCAGGAAGGGCGCTGCGTGGTCTTTGCCACCAAAAAAGGACTTGTCAAGAAGACGGAGCTGATGGCCTATTCCAATCCTCGCCCCAGCGGCATCCGCGGCATCGCCCTGGAGCAGGGCGACGAGGTGATCGGCGTCCGCCTGACCGACGGCAACCAGGAGATCGTCCTCTCCACCCTGGACGGCCAGTCGATTCGTTTCAAGGAAGTCCAGGTCAGGCCCACCGGCCGCGTCGCCTACGGGGTCGTGGGAATGCATCTCGACCAGGGAGACGAGGTCGTCAGCATCGAGATCCTGAGCCTTGGCGCCAATATTCTGACCGTATCGGAAAACGGCTACGGCAAGCGCACGCCGATGGAGGAGTACCGGCTGCAATCGCGCGGCGGCAAGGGCATTATCACCATGAAGACGACCGACAAGACCGGCCGCGTGGTCGGCGTGCAACAGGTGACCGATGAGGACCAGCTCATGCTGGTCACCAACAACGGCAAAATCATTCGCATGCGGGTCAAGGATATCAGCGTCATCGGCCGCAACACCCAGGGCGTCCACCTGATCGACCTGGAGGAAGGCGAGCGGGTCGTCTCCCTCGCGCGAGTGGCGGAAAAGGAAGAAGAGGAAGAGGAGCAGTCGTGATCCGTGCTCGTTGCTCGTGATCGTGCGCGTAAATAGGATTTCGGACCTGTCAGAATAGAGACGATCCGGACGAGCACGAACCACGAACACGAGAGCAGGTTATGGGCGGCAGGGCAATCGGGGTGATCGGGGCCGGCGGCTGGGGAACGGCGCTGGCCAAGCTTCTTTGCGAGAAAGGCCATGACGTTACCCTCTGGTGCCACGGCGAGCGAACCTACCGGGAGATTCAAGAAACCAAAGAAAATCGGAGCTATCTTCCCGGAATCCCGCTTCCCCCTGCCCTTAAGATCACTCGCTCGCTGAAAGAAGCCGCCGCGGATAAAAGTATTCTGTTCTGCGCCGTTCCATCCCACGCCGTCCGCGAAGTGATGCGGAGCGCCGCAGCCTACATCGCGGCCGATGCCGTTCTGGTCTGCGCCACCAAGGGCATGGACGAAGAGAAGCGCGTCCCCATGGGTGAGGTGTTGGGCGAGATCTTCGGCCCCGGCAGCGGCCTCAGGCTGGCCTTCTTGTCCGGCCCGACGTTCGCGCTCGAAGTGGCGCGGGGCTTGCCGGCCGCGATGACGGTAGCGGCTGAGAACGAGGCAGTCGCGAAAGACGCGCAGGAGATATTGAGCACGCAAAACCTCAGGATCTACACGTCGAAAGACGTGATCGGCGTGCAAATGGGCGGGGTGGTAAAAAACGTGATAGCCATCGCCGCGGGGATCAGCGACGGCCTGGGGTTGGGTTTCAACGCGCGCGCCGCCCTTGTCACCCGCGGCCTGGCGGAGATGACCCGGCTCGCGGTCAAAATGGGCGCGGATCCCCTGACGCTGTCGGGGCTCCCCGGTTTGGGAGATTTGATTTTGACCTGCACCGGCGAGCTGAGCCGCAATCGCGCGGTCGGCATGCAAATCGCGCAGGGCAAGGGACTCGACGACATTCTCGGCGGCATGCGCATGGTGGCAGAGGGCGTAAAAAACACCCGCTCGGTTTACCTCCTGGCCGGGCGTCTCGGCGTCGAGATGCCGATCGTGGAGCAGATGCACCTGGTCCTCTACGAAGGGAAACCCCCCGGGAACGCCGTCCGCGATCTGATGCAGCGCTCGCTCAAGGCGGAGCTCGCCTAGCCATCGCAAATTTGACAAACCGGGCCCCGTATGATTCAAGTTAAAAGTTGGCTGATGCGACGGACTAAAGGACACTGACAATGAAGAGAACTTATCAACCGAGCAATATAAGACGGAAACGAACGCATGGATTCCTGACCCGGATGGCGACTCCGGGGGGACGCAACGTTTTGCGGCGGCGGCGGGCCAAAGGGCGCAAAAGACTCACCGTGACCGTGCCGGCCAAGCGCCCGCGGACCTGAGGGGTCTGTTTCGGGCTCAGCGGCGGGTAGGAGTTCACGAGCAACGAAAAGGATGGAAGCGCGTCCGGCCTCTGCGGATCCGCTATGGCTGTGGGCGGCGAGAGTTTTCCCAAAGGAGCGCGGCTTACCAGACGCTCCGAGTTTTTAGCTCTCTCGCGGCGGGGAAAAAAGCTTCACACCCCTCACTTCGTCGTGCTTACCCAACCGAACGATCGAGGTGAAAGCAGGCTCGGCATCACCGTCACCACGCGGGTGGGCAACTCCGTCACGCGCAATCTCATCAAGCGGCGGGTGCGGGAATTTTTTCGCCGCGCGCGCGGCGGCCTCCGTTCGGCTGAGGATTTCGTGATCATCGCCAAGCAAGGCGCCCAGACTCTCTCCCTCGCTCAAGTCGCCGCCGAACTTACGAGCGCTTTGAGCCGGGAGAGAAATCGGACAAGCAGTGGACAGATTAAGTAGACAAGTTTTGATTCTTTTGCTGAGAGGATACCGGATATTGATATCTCCCCTGCTGCCGCGCTCGTGCCGCTTTTTTCCCAGCTGCTCCGCCTATGCCGCGGAGGCGATCGAGCGACTCGGAGTCGGACGCGGCGCCCGGTTGACCCTCGCGCGGCTCCTGCGCTGCCACCCAGGACATCCGGGAGGCTACGATCCGGTCCCCTAAGACCGTTCCTATGGCCTATGGAAAAACGCGCGCTCATCGCAGTGGTTCTTTCTCTGCTGATCCTGATCCTTTATCAGGAATGGATGACACGGCAGTACGGCACGTCGCCGCCTCCGGTCCAGGAAAGTCAGCAAGCAGAGAAGACCGCGGAGAAAGTCGCGCCGGCCGCGCCCAAACCCCAACCGAAAGTTGAGGTAGCTAAAGCGCCGATCCCTGCGAAGCCGCAATCTGTTAAAGAGGTTAGAGTCGAGACGGACCACTACGTCGCGATCTTCACCAGCCGGGGCGCGAGGCTCAAAAGCTTCAAGTTCAAACAGTACCGCACCGCCGCGGATCAAAAGAGCCCGCCGTTTGACCTGGTATCGTCGAATACCGCCATTCCGCTCCCACTGGGACTCCAACTGTCAGGCGCCAAGACGTTGACCGATGAAGGGTTGGTTTATGCCATCGAAGGAGCCGATCTGAGACTCTCCGGAGACGGGCAGGGGACGCTCCGGTTTCAAGCGCAGACTCCCCGCAGGACAGCGGTGAGAAAGGAATTTACGTTCACCGGCTCCAGTTATGCAATTCGCATGACGGTCTCAGCTCAAGGCGGCGACGCGACCGGTGCGCCGGAAGTGCTCCTCACCTCGCAGGTCCCGGCGAACGGTCCCCATCAAGACGCGCCCTTCGAGGGGTTTCTGGCGCAAGTGGGCGGCAAGACAGTGCGGGAGCATGGCGAGGCCCTGGCCAAAGGGGTAGAACTGAGCGGCGCGGTGTCGTGGGCGGGATTCGGCCATACTTATTTCCTGTTCGCCGTGCTGCCCGAAGGCGGCAAAGAGCAGAAAGTCGCCGTGACGCAGACCGGACCGGCGGTCACGATGAAGATCGGCGCCCAGGCCCAAGGAAGCGGCGAAACCAGCGCCGTCCACACACTCTTCATCGGCCCCAAGCAACTCGATACGCTAAAGAGCATCAACCGCGGCCTGGAGCATGCCATCGACTTCGGCTACTTCGGCTTTGTTTCCATACCCCTGCTGTATGCCCTGCATTTTTCCCACCAGTTCACGAGCAGCTACGGTATCGACATCATCCTGCTGACGATTTTGATAAAGCTCCTCACGGCGCCCCTCACGCACAAGAGCTTTGCGTCGATGAAGCAGATGCAGAAGCTCCAGCCCCAGATGGAGCGACTCAAGGAGAAGTTTAAAGACGAGAAGGAAAAGCTCAACAAGGAGATCATGGAGCTTTACCGCCGCAACAAGGTCAACCCTTTCGGCGGCTGCCTGCCGATGCTGCTCCAGTTTCCGGTCTTCATCGGCCTCTACAACGCCCTGCAGACGCCGATCGAGCTGCGCCACGCGCCGTTCCTCTGGATCGCCGACCTGTCGCGGCCCGATTGGGAAGCTCTGCCTTTCACACTCAGCGGTTGGAGCTTGGGCATCCCTATTCTCACATTGCTCATGGGCGCGAGCATGTTCGTGCAACAGTGGATGACGCCCAGCGCGGGCGATCCCAACCAGCGGCGGATGATGCTCATGATGCCGCTCATCTTTACGTTTATGTTCATCAACTTTCCGTCCGGCTTGACAATCTACTGGCTGGTCAACAACATTCTCACCATCGCGCAGCAATACCTGATCAGCCGGAAGGAGTCCTAGCCGCCTCCAGCTTAAGGTATAGCGTTGAAAAACTCTGTTTCCAGGCCGGTCAAAAAGGTCCCAGATACAAGGCGTGCGAGGGGCGACGAGCGCAGGCGTACTCTTTGCAGTACGTCGAGCGAAGTCGCCCGAGCGCAACGAAGTAGATGGGCCTTTTTCAACGGCCTGTGAGGTGTCTTCCATGGAGCAGGTTGAAACCGAGGGAAACACCATCGACGAAGCGATAGCGAAGGCGCTGAAGAAACTCGGCGTTGAGCGCGACCAGATCACCGTGGAGATCCTGGCGGAAGGAAAAAAGGGAATCTTCGGCTTGGGGGCGAAGAAGGCCCGGGTCCGCGCGTTGTTGCGAAAAAGCCTGGCCCCGGACGAGGGCGAAGCGCATGCGGAGGAGGCGCCCGGCCGCAAGAGAAAGATCACCGAGGGCGAGCTTGCCGCAGCCGCTCAGAGGGGCAAAGAGGTTCTGGAGGAGATCCTCAGGCAGATGGAGATCGCCGCCACCGTCGAGATCAAGCCCGGCGGCGCTCCCGATGAGGCCCTGTTGGATATTCACTGCGACTGCGGCGGCCTGCTCATCGGCCGCCGGGGACAGACGCTCGAAGCCCTGCAATATCTCGTGACGCGGATCGTTAGCGACAGACAGGGGAGAGATGGCCCTCAACTCATCATCGACACCGAAAACTACCAGGAGCACCGGCGCAAGGGGCTGGAAGATCTGGCGCTACGGCTCGGAGAAAAGGCCAAGCGCCAAAGAAAAACCGTTACCGTCGATCCGTTGGACGCCGCCGACCGGCGCATCGTTCAAGCCGCTCTTCAAGACGACCCATGGCTGACGACCAAGAGTCTCGGCATGGGGGCCTACCGCCGCATGCTGATCATTCCCGAAGGCGACCGGAAGAGAAAAGAAGACGAGCCGCCGCAGACTCCTGCCGGTAAACCGGAACCTAAGGAGCAGAAGTAACCGCCCGTGGGTCGCTGGTGCAGTGTCCCTAACGCTTCGTTACAATTCGGTTCGTGCTGAGCGTGCCTGTCCTGAGCCCTTCGACTTCGCTCAGGATAGACTCCGCCGCAGGGTCGAAGCACGTCCCACTTTTTCAGTATCCTGCTAAGGGTGCGGAGTGATATTCAGCAGGTAGTAGGTATCGCCTTCGATTTGAAAATAAAAGCGCCATCCTCCGTTGACTCTGGCCTGCCAGATATCACGAGCCTCATCGTACTTCTTAGCTCGAAGCGAAGGGTGGCGAAGATTTTGAAGCAAAAGAACTATCTTGCGCTCAACGGCCCTTTGAACATGAAGTGGAGCATCGGCATAATTACGCAGAAAGAGCTGGGACCGGCGGAGTTGCATCAGCTCGTTTTCTTGAGCTTCCTCGCGTCTCGGCGAAGCGCGCGAATGAAAGCATGGGCCGACGTAAAGGGGCGGGATACTTTACCGGCTTTGATTTCCTCCAGCGCCGTCTCAATGTCGGAGTCAACCACGCTCTTTGGAGTAAGAGTGATTTTCCCTCCTTCCGCTTTCGCCTCAAGGACATCTCCCACTTCCAAGTGAGCCTTTTCCCGGAGTTCGGCCGGAAGGGTAACTTGATATTTCTCGTTTACTCTAACACGCGCCATGAATGTCGATCCTCCATCGGCTAGAAAATTTGAAACCCTTTGGCCCGCTTATTCTATGGTTTCGAGTCGTGTGCCAAATGATAACACCGATCCAAAAAAAACAAAACTATAGAGGATTTTCATGGATTTATCGTTTGGCGGCTTCAGGTGGTCAAAAAAGAGAAAAGTGGAGACACAAAACAAAAAATTTCCTTGACAGCCTGGCGATGACTGGCGCTATCATGCGCCAAGTGGAGAACTGCGCCTACCTGGATATCGAAACCACCAGCCTCAGTCCGGCCGACGGAGAGTTGACGGTCGTCGGCGTGTATTTGCACAACGGGAGCGAGGGGAAGATGGTCCAGTTGGTCGGCGGCGAGATCTCCGACGTCAGGCTGGATGAAATCACCGAGAACATCCAAACCCTCTATACCTATAACGGCGCGCGCTTCGATCTCCCCTACATCAAAGCCAAGCTCGGTCTCGATCTCACCCAGCGCCGCGTCCACCGCGACCTCATGTACGATTGTTGGCGGAACAACCTCTACGGCGGTTTGAAGGCTGTCGAAAGACAACTCGGCATCCGGCGACAGACCGCCGGCATCGACGGCCGGATGGCAGTCCGGCTCTGGTGGGATTACCAGCGCTGTGGCGATGTAACGTTGCTGGAAATCCTGTTGAAGTACAACCGCGAGGACGTGCTGAGCCTGAAAATGCTGCGAAATAAACTGCGTGTCTGACGGGGGCCTGAACGTGTCTCGATATCTTGTCTTCATTTACGGCCTGGGTGCATACGTTATCTCCGTTGCAACGCTCCTCTGCTTAGTCGGCTTCGTCGGGAACCTCTTCGTCGCCAAGTCGATCGATTCCGGCTTCGAGGAGCCTTCCGGCGAGGCGCTGCTCACGAACCTTTTCTGGCTTGGCCTGTTCGCCGTTCAGCACAGCGTCATGGCGCGGTCGGGATTCAAGAAGTGGTGGACGCGCATCATTCCGGCTCCCGTCGAGCGTAGCACGTATGTGCTGATCGCAAGCCTCGTGTTACTGCTGCTCTTTCGAAATTGGGCGCCCATGCCCGGCGTCGTTTGGGAGATCGACAGCCCGGCCGGCCAGCGCATTGTCGAATTACTGTTCTGGACCGGCTGGCTGACCGTACTCTCTGCTACATTTTCGATCGATCACTCCGACCTCTTCGGCCTCCGGCAGCTCCGTCACTACTTCCGGGGCGAGCCGTACACGCCGGTCAAATTCAAGATGCCTCTACTCTACCGCTGCGTGCGCCACCCGACGATGCTGGGCTTTTTGATCGCCTTCTGGGCCACGCCGGTGATGACCGCCGGCCATCTGCTCTTCGCCGCCGCCGCCACGGCATACATTTTTCTCGGCATTTCGTTCGAGGAACGCGACCTCACAGCAAGGTTCGGCGAGGCCTATCGGGAATACCGCCGCCGCATCCCGATGATCTTTCCGCTGCCACGGAAGAAGTAGGCAGCCGGCAGCTCGCAGCAGGCAGGCCGGGATAGCTGGCTTACCACCGCCTACCTCCAGCCTTCTACCTCTATCCGTTGGTTGAGCAAATTTTACACGTCTTTTTCCTTTGCCAATTCCAAATTTCATTGTAGGATCGACCCAGTTCGCACCGTCCTCCGACCGGTCAACTATCGCATCTTTTGGTTTTGGAGAAACATACGTGGAAATCATTACGAGATTGACAAGCAGCCGGGATGTGGCAACGTCGATCCTGCGGGTTTACCGATGAAAGGCGACACTTGGAGCGCATGCTCAGTGACGTCATTGAACTGATCCTCCGCGTTTTATGGCAACGGTAGCGCAGACCTCCAGATACGGAGATCCATGGACGAGAGAAGAGTTGATTCTGACGTTTGATCTTTACTGTCGAATTCCGTTTCAGAAAACCAAAGCAAGCAATCCGGAAGTCCAAAGACTTGCAACTCTGCTTGGCAGAACCCCGGCATCCGTTGCAAGGAAACTCGGCAATTTTGGTGCCTTTGATCCGGTTCTCCGCGCCGCGCGGATCACGGGTTTAGTCCATACCGGCAAGCTTGATCGCAAGATATGGGAGGAGTTCCACGGGGATTGGAGCGCGTTAGTTTGGGAAGCCAGCAAGCTCAGGCGATCATTCGAAGAACGACGTGGCGAACCGCCGGTTCTCCGTCGGCCTTCCGGTCCATCGGAAACTTTTCGAATGAGTAAACAAAGAATTCACCAAACGTTCTTTCGTGAAGCAGTCATGAGCAGCTATGACGAAACGTGTTGCGTCACGGGTTTGCGAATCCGTGAGTGCTTGATTGCAAGCCATATCGTCCCTTGGAGTATAGACGAAGAGCACCGAGCGGATCCCACCAATGGACTCTGCTTGAGTTCAACATTTGATCGTCTTTTCGATGCAGGATTGATAACGATCAGTGCGGATCTTCGTGTCCGTGTTGCGGAAGTTATCCTGAGACCAAAAACTCCAAAAACGAAAGAATTGGTCGGCAAATATAACGGAAAGCCGATGATTGTGCCTAAACGTTTCATGCCTTCGGCAGAGAGGCTCCAATGGCATCGGTCAAATGTGTTTAAGGGATAAGAATCTAAGAACGAGAGGAGAGTAGCTCAATGAATGAAGGTGAATACGTAGATTCACTTGTAAGCGAATACGCGAGTCTTCTACACGGAAGATTGTCCAACGATCCTCAGACCAAACACGATGAAACAGGCATTGTTGAGGACTTAGCAAGCTCGGCAGATTGGAGTACGTCCGGTGCACATGAGCTGATGAAGCTTGCAGCTGATTGGCCAATTGAACAGTCGTCTATGGCTTTTGCGGAGGGACTCCTCCGGTCGCTTGGTTTTGATCAGCCATCCCTGGTATATTCGGTGCGTAGAACTGGGAATAAAAAAGCTTGATTGACATTGACAAACAGATCGCCTACTGGCGGGATGGTGCCGAGGAGGTTTTCCAATGGTTGATCCAACTGTTGTAACGGTGGTTCGAAATTATCTCCAAACTTTACATGATTATGGGCTTGAAGTGCGTTTTGGGGTTGTCTTTGGATCGTGGGGTCATGGCAAAGCCGACGAATGGAGCGATATTGATCTCCTGGTTGTTTCTCCCCGTTTTGATAACCAGCGCAACCGCCGGGACGTGGATTTGCTATGGCGTCTGGCCGCTAGGAGCGATAGCCGGATTGAGCCCATTCCCTGCGGTGAGCGACAATGGCTGGAGGACAACAGCAGCGCCATTGTGGAAATTGCGCGTCGTGAAGGAGAACCGATACACCTTCCGGGCCAAGATAACGTCGTGGATGCGCAAAACAAGTAGATAGCGGCGCTACAATTGACTGACCTCATTCCACCCCAACAATCGGGGGCAGGCCTGACAATTGACCTATTGTGGTGAACGCTCCAGTCAAATCCAGCAGAGTTCCGGGGCGGGAAAGAGCGCGTCCCGCAGATTTGGCAGAAGCCTTCTGCCAAATTACCGACCGCCGCGAAGCCGTTACGGTCGCATCCTGACCTTTGTACTTCGATCAGGTGATCTCGGCGTCATAGGGTACGTTGTTGACTAGCTTGACTGGCTAGAGCAGGCGGACGCCTGCTCTCCTCTGCCCTCTCCGCCGCTCATTTCTTCGTCACTTTCGCCTCTGACGGAAGAGCTACACCGCGGATATCAACGGCAACACGCTCACCGGAGCAGGACGGAGCTTTGCCTGGACGCCTGACAACCGTATCGATTCCGTCTCTTGACGAGCGATGGCTCTTTTTCAGCGGCCTGAGCCTCATTTGACTCCCTTTCTCAGTGTCCATATAGTGATCCCGTGATTACGCGGCGTAAAACCCGGCAAATCCGGCTCGGAAAGGTCAAAATCGGCGGCGATGCGCCGGTCACGGTCCAATCGATGACCAAGACCGACACGCGCGACGCGCGCGCCACCGTGGACCAGATCTGGGCTTTGGAGGCGGCGGGCTGCGACATCGTGCGAGTGGCGGTGCCGGTGCGCGAGGCGGCGGAACAACTGGGCGAGATCAAAAGAAAAATCCGCATTCCGCTGGTCGCCGACATCCATTTTAACTACAAGCTCGCCCTGATCGCCCTGGAGCAAGGGGTGGACGGCTTGCGGCTCAATCCCGGAAATATCGGCGAGCGCTGGTGCGTCGAGGAGGTGATTAAATCCGCCTCCGAGCGCAGAATCCCGATCCGCATCGGCGTCAACGCCGGCTCTCTTGAAAAAGACCTGCTGAAAAAATATGACGGGCCGACGGCCGAGGGCATGGTCGAGAGCGCGCTGCGTCACATCGGCATTTTGGAAGATCTCGGATACGAGGAGATCAAAGTCTCGCTCAAGGCGTCCGATCCCCTGATGATGATCGAGGCCTATCGCATGCTGGCGGACAAAGTGGACTATCCCCTTCACCTGGGCGTCACGGAGGCCGGAACTCCCGCCACCGGGACCATTAAATCCTCGGTCGGCATCGGGACGCTGTTGGCCGAGGGGATCGGCGACACCATCCGCGTCTCGCTTTCCGCCGATCCGGTCGAAGAGGTGCGGGTCGGGATGGAGATTCTAAAGTCGCTGGGACTGCGCACGCATGGAATGACCTTTGTCGCCTGCCCTTCCTGCGGGCGCGCCGACATCGACTTGATCGGATTGGCGCGGGAGGTGGAACAGCGGATGATGCCGTTCGCCAACAAAGACATTCACGTCGCGGTCATGGGATGCGAGGTGAACGGCCCCGGCGAGGCGCGCGCCGCCGACCTGGGAGTGGCCGGGGGAAAAGGCATCGGCCTGATTTTTAAAAAAGGCTGCGTCATCCGCAAAGTGCCGGAGGCGCAGATCGTCGACGCCTTGATGGAGGAAGTGGCGAGACTCGTCGCGGAGAAAGAAGCCGAAGCAGGAGCCGCCGTCGCGGACAACTAACCGCCCTTCTGCGGCAATCGTCAACACGCCGAGCGCAACTATAACTACCGTCCGCCTGGGGGTCTCTCGGAAGGCCTACGCGTGGGACGAGGAGTATCAATCGTAGGTCCGGGCTACTCTCACCTCGCCGGCGCAGCGCAATAACGACGTATCGCGTAGGCCTGGAGAGAGATTCCCGGGCGGACGGCTGGAACGCGAGCCTTTTTCACCGACCTGCTAAAAAACAACCATGCGCTGGACCACTACCCTTATTCCCACTCTCAAAGAGGACCCCGCCGACGCCGAGACCGTGAGCCACAAGCTGCTCGTGCGCGCCGGCATGATCCGCCAGGTGAGCCGCGGGATCTACGACTACCTGCCGCTGGCGTTGAAAGTCATCCGCAAGATCGAAACGATCGTCCGCGAGGAGATGGACCGCGCGGGGGCGCAGGAGCTTTTGCTGCCGATCGCCTCGCCGGCGGAGCTGTGGCAGGAAAGCGGCCGCTGGGAGGTTTACGGCAAGGAGCTGGTCCGCTTCAAAGATCGCCACGAGCGCGATTTTTGCCTCGGGCCAACCCACGAAGAGCTGATCACCGATCTCGTGCGCCGGGCCGTTCGCTCCTACCGCGAGCTGCCTTTTAATCTTTACCAGATCCAGACCAAGTTCCGCGATGAGGTGCGCCCGCGATTCGGTCTGATGCGCGGCCGCGAGTTCATCATGAAGGACGCCTACAGCTTTCACGCGACCGTCGAAGATTGCCGGCGCGAGTATCAGGTGATGTTCCAAGCGTACAATAGGATCTTCACCCGTTGCGGGCTCAAGTTCCGGCCGGTGGAGGCGGACACGGGCGCCATCGGGGGAACGCTGTCGCACGAGTTCCAGGTGCTCGCCGACTCGGGCGAGGATGCCATCGTCAGCTGCAACAGCTGCGAGTACGCGGCGAACGCGCTCAAAGCCGAAGTGAAGCCGCAGCGCCTCTCGGGCCGAAACCTCACGGAAAGCGCGCCTCCGGTCGAGAAAGTTTCCACGCCCGGCAAGAAGAGCGTGGCGGAGGTCGCCGAGTTTCTTGGCCTGGCGCCGGACCGATTCATCAAGACACTCGTCTACAAGGCGGGCGAAGGAGAGTTGGTGGCGGTGTTGGTCCGCGGCGATCACGAGATCAACGATCTGAAGCTCAAAACGGTTCTGGGTTGCGAGAACGTCACGCTGGCGGACGAGCAGGAAATCGAGCGCAAGGCGGGCGTTCCGCCAGGATATATCGGCCCGATCGGCCTTCGCCTGCGAGCGGTCGCGGATCAAGCGATCCAGGGCATGCGCGGCGCGGTCACGGGCGCGAACGAAGCCAACGCGCATCTCGTGGAGGTGGATCAGGAACGGGATTTCACTCCCTCCGCCTTCGCCGATCTCAGACTCGCGACGGCGGGCGATCCCTGTCCGCGCTGCGACCACGGCGCGTTGGAAAGCCACCGCGGCATCGAAGTGGGCCAAATCTTTTATCTGGGGAAAAAATACAGCGAGGCCATGGGCGCAACCTATCTCGACGCCGAAGGCAGAGAGCGGCCGATCGAGATGGGCTGCTACGGTATCGGCATCAGCCGGTTGGCCGCCGCCGCCATCGAGCAGAACCACGACGGGAACGGCATCATCTGGCCCTTTTCCATCGCGCCGGTTCCCGTGCTGCTCCTGCCGATCAACTATAAAGAGGAAAAATCCCGCGACGTGATCGACCGGCTCTACGCCGAGCTCAGCAGCCGTGGGATCGCTGTCCTCCTCGACGACCGCGACGAGCGGCCGGGCGTCAAGTTCAAGGACGCCGACCTGATCGGCATCCCGCTGCGCGTCACCGTCGGCGCCAAGGGGTTGGAGAGAGGATGCGTCGAGGCGCGCTGGCGCAGAGACGGCCGGACGGAAGATATACCGGTCGCCGAGGCGGCGTCGAGAATCGAATCGCTGGTTCGCGAAGGGATGAAACTTTAGCCGATGGCTTCGAACCTCCAGCTTGTGCGCTCGCCCGCTTCCGTCAAAGAGCGGCTGATCGTCGCTCTCGACCTCGACGACCTCGAGCGGGTGAAGGCACTGGTCAAGCTCCTGGCCGGCGAGCTGGGCATGTTCAAAGTCGGCAAGCAGCTCTTCACGCACGCCGGCCCGGCGGTGGTGAAAATGATCGAGGAGATGGAAGGCGAAGTTTTCCTGGATCTCAAATTTCACGACATCCCGACCACCGTCGCCAAGGCGGCGATCGAAGCGACCCGCCTGGGCGTCAAGATGTTCAACGTTCATGCCTCGGGCAGTCTCGAAATGATGCGCCAGACGGCGAAAGAGGTGCGCCGCGTCTGCCGCCAGGAGACCCTGCGCCGGCCGATCATGCTGGCCGTCACCGTGCTCACCAGCCTGGAAAAAAGAGATTTGGAAAGAGTCGGCGTTGACCGGGAGGTGCTGGATCAGGTGGTGCGTCTGGCGTCGCTCAGCCAGGAGGCGGGGATGGACGGGGTCGTCGCCTCGCCGCAAGAGGTAGCCGCGATCCGCGCCGCCTGCGGCAGGCGTTTCGTGATCGTCACGCCGGGAATACGCCCCCGCGGCGGGAAACAGGACGACCAGCGACGCGTGATGACGCCGGCGGAAGCGATTCGGGCCGGAGTGGATTACATCGTCGTCGGCCGGCCCATTACCGAAGCCCAAGACCCTTTGAGCGCCGCGCGGGAGATCGTCGCGGAGATGGCGCACGGCATGGAAGAATAGGAGCGGTCAACTTATATCGAACACGGGGCGTGAATCCCCGTGTTCGACCAAAGGCGAGAGCTGCCGCTTCTCCCCTTTGGAAACCCCATCGGTTTTGTGCCCGCCTCAAGAGGCGGGGTTTACATGGAGATCAGTCATGGCGGATCCGACTCTTCACATCGGTTTCAATCCGGCGCCCAACACGCAGGCGCTGCTGGATCGCGCCGTAGTGCCCAAGGGGATCGACTTGAAAATTCAAAATCGCTTCGGCGAGGGGTTCGACAACGTCGGCGCGCGCCATCGCGCGATCATCGCCGGCGAGCTTGACGGCGGCGAGCTGTCGCTCTCTTCTTTTATTCTGGCCCGCCTGAGAGGCGTGGCGCTGCGCGCCCTGCCGGTGTTTCTCTCGCGGCGCTTTCGCCTACGCTGCATGTATTGCCGGGCGGCCTCTCCGCTCAAGCATCCCTCCGAGCTGGCCGGAAAGAAAGCGACGGTGCACCGCTACAACGCCACGACTCCGGTCTGGCTGAAAGGCATTCTGCAGAACGAATACGGGGTGAAGCCCCAGGACATCGAGTGGCTCGTGGCCGAGCCCGACATCGCTGAGGAGGCGTTTCACCCGCCTCCGTCGGAAGTCCGGGTGCGTTTTATCCCCGACCCGCGCACCCGCGAGCACGCCGTCGAGCTGGTGGAGCGGGGCGAGATCGACGCCGCTCTCGAGCCCTATCCCGATCTCTCGGCCAACCCGAAGTTCCGCTGTCTCCTCCAGGACTCCCGCAAGGCGGAAGAGGATTATTTCCGGCGCACGGGCGCCTACACGCTCAATCACGTCTTGGTCTTGCGCGAAGCGATCGTGAACCGCCACCCGCAGATCGTCGAAAGCATGCTCGCCGCATTTCGCGAGGCGGACGCGACGGCGGATCGATATCGCAGCGAAAAGCAGAAGGAAGAGGCGGCCTGGGAGAGAAAAGTGATGGGCGGCGATTTCGCCTACAGCCTAAAGAAAGGGCCGGCCCGCCGATCGGTCGAGACTCTTTTGCAATACCAGATCCAGCAGGGAATCTTGGACCGGACACCGGATATCGAGGGAATGTTTTTCCCGCAGGCGCTGGATCTTTAGCATTTCCACCCCCGTCGCTCGCCCGCCATTTTTAAAGGCGCGCGCAAAAGATCTCGACGGTCTTCCGAAAAAGAAAAATCACCGTGTCCTTCGGCGAGGCGGAGACTGCGGTCTCCGCCGCGTCCTGGACTGCTTGGGGAGTTACGCTAAAACGCCGCGCAACGTAAAGGGCATCCTCGATATCGATCTCGGTTCCGCGCCGGAGCTTCGCTATAATAAAGTCCACAGGCTGGAGCAGGCGAAGACGCAGGCCGGAGTCTTCAAGCAACACCGAGGCGCGCTCGCGATAACCCGGCGGCATCGCCACCACCGACCATCCGGAAATGTTCTCTCCCAGGTCCGCCGGCACCTGGCGTCCGCGGAGAAATTGCGCCAGGGAGTCCAGGTCTCCCGCCACTTCAGCGTCCACATCTTGGGTGCTACGGTCGGCGTAACCGTAGGCTTGGAGAGCCAGGCCGCCTACCAATAGGAGATCCACGCTCCTGCCGGTATCCTGCACGTATTCCTTGAGGAGGGTAATGAGTTGGCTATGTGTGATCGGCGACAAACTGAAGGACCTCGGCAAAGACTCGGTAGTCTCGGGAGTCGACCGGACCGGCCTCATAAGGCAGAGGTGAACGGGCGAGCACGGAATCGATAAGGCTGCGGTAGGTGTGGTACCAGCGGCACGCTTTGGCATAAGCTTCCCTGACGTCCTCCCGGTCCAGCCACGGAGCAAGGTCGAGTTGGTCATTAACCAGGATTTCCAGCCACAGCAGCCGAATGGCCCTGGGATCTTTTAGCGCATCCTCGAAGGACGCCGCTCCGGTGTATGCTGAGAGGATCTTCAGAGGCCGGCTGTGAACCGAGATGGATTGTGAATCCATAGGCATGAAGTGTAGAGCATCGACCGCATCCTGGCAAGCGCCTCGCCACCCACCTTAAGTTTTCCAAAACCGATAGAAGTGATGGACCGGGCTGTGGCCGGCGCCGACGGCGAAGCCTTTGCGAATGGCTTGCGTGATGTAGCTCTTGGCGTGGGCCACGGCGCTTTCTAACTTCTCCCCTTTCGCCAGGTTCGCGGCAATGGCGGCTGAAAAAGTGCAGCCGGTGCCGTGCGTGTTGGCTGTGCGGATCCGAGGCGCGCTCAACTCGCGGAATTTTTTCCCGTCGTAGAACAGATCCACGGCCGGCCCTTTTCGATGTCCGCCCTTGATGACAACGCTCCTCGCGCCCATCGCGACAATCCGCCTCGCGGCCTCTTTAACCGCTTGAGGCCGTGTCAGTCGAATTCCCGTCAACTGCTCGGCCTCCGGCAGGTTCGGCGTGACGATTGTGGCCAGCGGGATTAGGCGCGATTTGAGCGCGGCGATAGCTTCCGGGCGCAGCAGCAGATCGCCTGACTTGGCGACCATCACGGGATCGACGACGAGATTTTTGAGCCGGTGTTCGCGAATCTTTCCCGCGACGATCTCGATAATCTTGGAGTTCGCCAGCATGCCGGTCTTGAGCGCATCGGCGCCGATGTCCGAAACGACCGCGTCGATCTGCGCCGCGATCAGCTCCGGACTCAACTCGAGGATTTGCGTGACGCCCTTGGTATTTTGCGCCGTGATCGCCGTGATGGCCGACGTGCCAAAGACGCCGAGCGCGGCGAACGTCTTCAGGTCAGCCTGAATCCCCGCTCCCGCCCCTGAGTCGGAACCGGCGATGGTAAGAGCTTTGAAGACTTTTTTCATTTCGACTCATCCTATCAAAGCTTCCAGCCCGATTCATCCTGATTCGAGACGGCCCTTGCCTCCGTCTCCTCGCGAACGTAAGATGCATCCTCGATTGGATCGAAGTACCCGGAGGCGTTGATGGAAGCGATTTCACCTGAGACGATAGCCGCGGCCAACGCCAAGAGTCAGAGGCTCAGGGAATTGGTCCGCGCGCCGGAGATTCTGGTGATGCCGGGGGCGTACGATGTCCTGAGCGCCCTCCTGTTTGAACAGATGGGCTTCAAAGCGATCCAGGGCACCAGCGGCGGCATCGCGGCGGCGCTGGGCTATCCCGACGGCGAGGTGATGAGCCGCGATTTAACCGTCGAGGTCACGGGGCAAATCGCGGCGGCGGTCTCCCCGCCGGTGAATGCCGACGCCGAAAGAGGCTACGGCGACGAGCATAGGATCGGCGAGACCGTGCGCGCGCTCGTCGCCGCCGGTGTCGCGGGGATGAACCTGGAGGACGGCGCGGGGAGCAAACCGGGCGGTGGCCGTGGTTTGGTGAGCATCGACGAGCAATTGCGGAAGATCAACGCAGTCATGGAAACGAAGCGCGCGCTCGGAAGCGACTTTTTTCTCAACGCTCGAGTAGACGCGCTGATGGTGATGACGGAGGATCCCAAGAAGGCGCTCGACGAGGCGATCCGCCGGGGCAACGCCTACGCCGAGGCCGGCGGGGACTGCATCTTTTTCATGCACGCCGCTTCACGCGACGTCATCGTCCGGCTCGTCAAAGAGGTCAAGGCGCCGGTCAGCGTGCTCGCCGGTCCGCAGCATCCGAGCGTGAGCGAGCTGCAGGATTTGGGCGTGGCCCGGGTGAGCTACGGCTCGGCGTTTCTGAAAGCGGCCATCGGCGCAACGCGCCGATTGGCCAGGGAGATTCAAACCCAGGGAACCGTTACAACACTTAAGGACGCGATGCAGACGCCCGAGATCGCGGCCCTGGTCGCAAGAAAGAAAAAATGATGAAAAACGGAACTGTCGTCTCTATCCACATCGCGGGCGGCGCGGCGGCGCCGATGAAAGAAGTCGCCGAAGTCCGCACAGTGGCCGGTCAAGGCATCGAAGGAGACCGCTACTTCAGCCAGGCGGGAACATATTCCCACCAGGGAGGCTCAAGCCGCCATGTCACTCTCATCGAGATCGAAGCGGTTGAAGCCGTGAAGCGCGACTACGGCATCGAGCTTGCCGCCGGAGAGACCCGGCGCAATATCGTTACACGCGGAGTAGCGCTTAATCACCTTGTGGGCAAAGAGCTCACGATCGGAGAAGTCAGGTTCCGCGCCACCGAGCTCTGCGAGCCCTGCGCGCATGTAGAGCGGCTGAGCCGGAAGGGTGTCCGGCAAGCCCTGATCCACCGGGGAGGTCTGAACACGGAGATCCTGACCAGCGGCGTGATCCATGTCGGAGACGCCGTAAACGTTAGCTAGTGATTTTTTCAAGGAGGCCTTCATGAAGCTCGACTGCCATTGGAAAAAAGCGCTGCCGCCCCGAATGCCGGGCTGATCTCTCCGAGAGTTACCGCCATGAAGGTTGAGTCCTTCAAGGATTTTGTTCTGGATCAACTGGGGGAGTTGCCGGAGTTGGGGTGCCGCTCTATGTTCGGCGGGCACGGACTATACCAGGACGAGATTTTCTTCGGCATTATTTTCAAAGGCAGGCTCTATTTCAAGACCGACGCGAAGTCCGCCGCTCGTTATCTCAAACTGAGGATGAAGCCCTTCCGGCCCAATCGCAAACAGACTCTCAAGAGTTATTACGAAGTGCCGGTGGACATCATCGAAGATCGCGACCGGTTGGCGGCCTGGGCGAAGGAGGCCGTGCGGGTAGCAAAGGGGTAAATCGATCGCAGCAAATTTGTAGGGGCGACCCCCCGTGGTCGCCCCTACAATTACGCACCATTCAAATCAAACGGATGGTGCCGCGGAATTCCCGTTCAAATACTCCCGCAGATAGCGCGCGGTATAGGAGCGCTTGCCGTCGTCGATGAGGTCGAGCGGCGCGCCGCAGGCGACGATCCGGCCGCCCTCCTCTCCCCCTTCGGGACCGAGGTCGATCAGGTAGTCCGCCTCTTTGATGATCTCCAGGTTGTGCTCGATGGTGACAACCGTGTTGCCCATGTCCACGAGACGGTGGAGGATGTGGATGAGTTTTTCCACGTCGGCGAAGTGAAGCCCCGTCGTGGGCTCGTCGAGAATATAGAGCGTCTTGCCGCGCGACTCTTTGCCGAGTTCGTAGGCCAGTTTGATTCTTTGCGCCTCGCCGCCCGACAGCGTGTTGCTCGCCTGGCCGAGCGTGATATAGCCCATGCCGATTTCGTCGAGAATTTTTAGCGGCCGGCTGATTTTGGTGAAGACGTGAAAGAACGGCACCGCCTCTTCCACGGTCATTTGCAGCACGTCGGCGATGTTCTTGTCGTTGTAGCGGATATTCCGCGTCTCTTCGTTGAAACGGCCGCCGCCGCAGGCGTCGCATTCCATGAAAACGTCCGGCAGGAAGCTCATCTCCTTGCGAATCTTCCCCTGGCCCGCGCAGGCTTCGCACCTGCCGCCCTTAACGTTGAACGAAAAACGGTTCGCGGCATAGCCGCGCAGCCGGGCCTCCGGCGTGAGCGCGAACAGGCGGCGGATCTCGTCGAGAAATCCGACGTATGAGGCGGGAATGGAGCGCGGCGTCTTGCCGATCGGGCTCTGGTCCACCTCGACGACTCGCTCCAACGCTTTCCAGCCGCCGATCTCCTTGTGCGCCCCGGGGCGGCCGGCAAACTGGCCGAGCTTGAGCTTGAGTCCTTTGTAAAGCACTTCTTTGACCAGCGTGCTCTTGCCCGAGCCGGAAATTCCGGTGACGCAGCTCCATGCCCCCAGCGGAAATTTGGCTTCGATGTTTTTAAGATTGTGCGCCTTGGCACCGCGCACGGTGAGCCAGGCCCCGCCCGCGAAGAGCCGCGCCGGCCAGTTTCTTTGTTTCCGCGAGTTGAGAAACGCGCCGGTGGGCGAGGCGGGATTTTGCCGAATCTCCGCCGGCGTGCCGATCGCCACCACGTTGCCGCCGTGGACTCCCGCGCCGGGCCCGAGGTCGATGATCAAATCCGCGGACTCGATCGTCGCCTCGTCGTGCTCCACCACCAGCACGGTGTTGCCGGCCTTTTCCAATTTTCTAAGCGTCCCGAGCAGCATGGCGTTGTCGCGCGGGTGGAGACCGATCGTCGGCTCGTCGAGAATGTAGCAGACGCCGCGGAGGTTCGACCCGAGCTGAGCCGCGAGGCGGATGCGCTGCGCCTCGCCGCCCGACAGCGTGTCGGCGCGCCGGTCGAGCGTGAGATAAGGCAGGCCGACTTCCGAGAGAAAGTTGAGCCGCTGCTCGATCTCGCGGAGAATTTTCTCCGTGACCGCCCGGTCGCGCTCGCTGTCGGCGCTGGGACCCCGGTCGAGGTGAAGCGCATGGAAGTGCGCCTGTCCCTCTTTGACCGACATTGCCGTGACCTCCCAGATCGCCTGACCGTCGATCTTGACGGACTGCGCGCGCCGGTTGAGCCGCTTGCCACGACAGGCGGCGCATGAGGACTCGGACATGAATTGCGAAAGCCATTCGACGGCGCCGTTCTCCGCCCCCTCCCAGCGACCTTGCAGGTAGGGAATCAACCCGCCGAAGCCGTCTTCGGCGCCGTTGACCGCCGTCTCGCGCGTCTTCTTCGCCAGGCGCGCGAACGGTTTGTCGGGATCGACGCCCTCTTCTTTAAGCTCTCGCAGCAGACGTTGCGTCACCCGCTTAAGCTCGCGGGCGCTGCTTGTCGAGCCGGCAAATAAAGTGGCGAGAATTTCGCTCAGCGGCCGCTCCGGATTACCGACGATGAGATCGGGATCGAACTCCAGCTTGAAGCCCATGCCGCTGCACTCGGCGCAGGCGCCGTGGCGGCTGTTGAACGAGAAGAGCCGAGGATCGAGCGCCTCGTAACCGATCCCGCATTTGAGACAAAAAAGGCGCTGGTTGTAGATCTGCTCCCCGGCTTCTGTCACAAGATGCACCACGCCGTTTCCCAGCCTGAGTCCCTGGTCCGCCATCGCCTCGACCTCGCGCCCTCCGGCCTTGGCGCGCCCGATGACGATGTCGATGTCGTGCTCGCGGTATCGCTCCAGCCCCTCGATGAGTTTCGTGGATCTGAGATCTATCATCTCGCCGTCGATCCGCGCCCGCCGGTAGCCGAGTTTCAAGGCGCCGGTAATCACCTCTTTGTGGAATCCCTTCCGTCCCCTCACGATCGGCGCGAGCACGGCAACCTCTTTTCCCCGGTGGACGCGCGAGATGCGGTCCATGATCTGGCTTTTGGTGAGCGCCTTGATTTGCCGGCCGCACTCGACGCAGTGCTGCTTGCCGACTTTGGAGTAGAGCAATCTCAGATAGTGATAGATTTCCGTGACCGTCGCCACGGTCGAGTTCCGCCCGCCCTGGCTCAGCCGCTGCTCGATGGCGACTGTCGGCGGGATCCCCGCCAGAAAATCAACGTCGGGCCGGTCCATGATGTTGAGAAACTGGCGCGCGTAGGTGGAAAGGCTGTCGAGGTAGCGCCGCTGCCCCTCGGCGTAGATGATGTCGAAGGCGAGCGAAGATTTTCCCGAGCCGCTCAACCCCGTGATGACGACGAAACGGTCGCGCGGAATGTCGAGATTGATATTTTTGAGATTGTGCTCCTTCGCGCCGACGATCCTGATGCAGTTGTCCTCATCCTTTGAACTTTTGAACCGTTGAACGTTTGAACTCTTGTCGAGGAGGGGAGTAAATGGGGAGACGGACGTGTTCTGCAGGTAGAGCCTCAGATAACGGCCCGTGTGCGACTCTTCGGCCGCGGCCACCTGCTCGGGAGTCCCCGTAACGACGATCTTTCCCCCCGCATCGCCGCCCTCTGGGCCCAGGTCGATGATGTGGTCGGCGCACTTGACCACCTCCATGTTGTGCTCGATCACGACGACGGAGTGACCCTGATCGATCAGCTCGTTGAACGCCCAGAGCAGACGCTCGATGTCGTGGAAATGAAGTCCCGTCGTCGGCTCGTCGAAGATAAACAGCGTGCCCGACTTGCGCGCCCGCGCCATGTGCGCGGCGAGCTTGACCCGCTGGGACTCGCCTCCCGAGAGCGTCGTGAGCGGCTGGCCGAGGCGGACGTAGTCCAGACCGACGGCGCGCAGCGGGCGCAGGCCGTAGACGATCTCGGCGGAGCCTTTAAAAAATTCCATCGCCTCGGCCACGGTGAGATCGAGCACCTGGCGGATGTTGCGCGATCGGTAAACGACTTCGAGGATCTCCTGGCGGAAGCGGCTGCCGTCGCACTCGGGGCACGAGGTGTAAACGTCGGAGAGAAATTGCATCTCGATTTTTTCAAACCCCTCGCCGCGGCAGGTCTCGCATCTTCCCCCTTCGACGTTGAAGGAAAAAGTCGAGGGGGTGTAGCCTCTCAAGCGGGAGAGATCGGTGGCGGCGAAAAGCTTGCGGATCGCGTCGAAGACCTTCATGTAGGTGGCGGGATTGGAGCGCGGCGTCGTGCCGACCGGCGACTGATCAACCATGATGACGTCGGAGATTTTGTCCGCGCCCTCGATCCGCGCGCAGTGCGCCACCGTCGCCCCCGGCGAGTCCTTGAGCCTTCGCAGGTTGCGATGGAGCACGTCGTCCACCAGACTCGACTTGCCCGATCCCGAAACGCCGGTGATGCAGACAAACAGCCCCAGCGGAATTTCCACGTCGATTTTTTTGAGATTGTTCGCTTCAGCGCCGGAGATCCGGATCGTCCGCTGGGGTATTGCGTTACGCCGCCGCGAGGGGAACGCAATAGTTTTCCTCTGTGAGAGATAGGCGGCGGTGAGCGACTGCTGATCCTTGAGCAGGGCTTCATAGGTGCCGGTGAAGACCAACTGTCCGCCCTGCTCGCCGGCCTTCGGGCCGAGGTCGATAATGTAGTCGCTCTCCTTGATGATTTCCGGATCGTGCTCCACCACCACGACGGTGTTGTGGTTGGCGCGCAGGCGGTGGAGAATCTCGACCAGGCGGCGGCTGTCGCGCGGATGGAGGCCGATGGACGGCTCGTCCAGAACATAAAGTGTGTTGACCAGCGAGGAACCGATCGCGGTCGTGAGATCGACCCGCTCCAACTCGCCGCCGGAAAGCGTGCGCGACTGGCGATCCAAAGTGAGATATTCCAGGCCGACCCCCATGAGATAGCCGAGCCGGCGGCGGATCTCGTCGAGAATCAGGCCCGCGACGGGATCGCCCTGGGCGCTCAAATGGAAACTCTCGAAGAAGCGATGGGCCTCGCTTACGCTCATCGCGCTCACCTCGGCGATGTTCTTTCCGTCGATCCGAAAACAGAGCGCGTCGGGCTTAAGCCGCGACCCCGCACACTGCGGGCAGAGGAGATAGGCGCGGTAGCGCGAGAGAAAGACCCGCACGTGCATGCGGTAGCTCCTTCGCTCCATACGGCGGAACCAGCCGCGAATGCCGCGGTACTTGCCGTCGCCGTCGATGATGAGTTGCTTTTGCTTCGCGGTCAGCTCGCCGAACGGCTTCTTCGGGGAGATGCGCTTGCGCTCGCAGAATTCCATCAGCCGCTGCATGCGCCGCGCCTTGGTCACCCAGGGCTTGATGGCGCCGTCGCTCAGCGACTTCGAAGGGTCGGGAATGATGAGATCGAGATCGATGTCGATGATCCGGCCGAAGCCGCGGCAGGTTTCGCAGGCGCCCAGCGGGCTGTTGAAGGAAAAAAGATTCGGCATCGGATCGCGATAGGCGAGGTCGCAGTGCGGGCAGTGGAGCAGGCTGCTGAAAGGCTCGCGGCGCCAGCCGTCCTCGGAAAAATGGAGATTGAGCCGCCCCTTGCCGTAATGAAACGCCTGCTCCAACGAGCCGGTGATTCGCTTCTTCGCTCCCGGGCGGTTGACAAACCGGTCCACCACGACTTCCAGGCTCTCGCCGGCCGAAGAGGGAGCGCCGCTCGCTTCGAGATCGCAAATCGTCTGACCCTGCAACAGGCGGTGGAAACCCGCCTGCATGAGACCCGCCTTGACCTCGCTCCAGGGAAGCGATGTGGAGAGAGAGAGCGGAAAGGTCAGCACCACGGGGGCGCCTTCAGGCGCGTCGCTGAGCTTTTTGAAGACCGACTGCGCCGTGTCCCGCTCCACCACTCTGTCACAACCCTTGCAATAGAGCGTCGAGACTTTGGCGAACAGGAGCTTGAAATGGTCGTGCAGTTCGGTCATCGTCCCGACCGTCGAGCGCGAGGTCTTGACCGGCCGGCGCTGATCGATCGCGATCGTCGGCGGAATGCCTTCGATGCTCTCGACGTCCGGCTTGTCCATGCGGTCGAGAAACTGGCGCGCGTAGGCGGAGAAGCTCTCCACGTAGCGCCGCTGTCCCTCGGCATAGAGAATGTCGAAGGCGAGAGTCGATTTTCCCGAGCCGCTGACGCCCGTGACGACGGTGAGAGCGTTGAGTGGAATGTCTAGGTCGAAGTTTTTGAGATTGTTTTGCCTGGCCCCGTGGATGCGAATCCAACCTTCACTCATGGCGTAGCCTATTGCAAGTTGTATCGTTCGATCAGGATGCGGCGGAAGCGCGAGCCGTAGATCAAATCAAACGTCTCGCCTTTGTCGGGGAACAGCTCCAAGGCCCGCGCCTTGGCGTCGGCGACGAGCTTCTGAGCTTGATCCAAAGTCAGATCGGTCTGCCAGAGCAGCGCGGCGGTGAGATCCACGATGCGTCTGAGCCGCCTGACCTTCAATTCCTCGGCTAACAGTGCTTCTTTGTCCGGCGTCATGGCCTAACTTTTTATTTCTACCACAGGCCGGCGGTCAGTCAAGGTGAGATATCAGCGGGCACTCAGGTAGGGGCAACCCCCTGTGGTTGCCCTTCCCCAGGGCAGGCACGGGGGCCTGCCCCTACCGAAGAGGCGCAGGGGAATGTTCGATTCTTCGGAGCCCCTTTGTTAAGCTAATCCCATGCGCATCGCCGAGATCTTTTACTCCATTCAAGGCGAAGGAAGACTGCTCGGAGTCCCGTCGGTCTTCATCCGCACGTCAGGCTGCAATTTGCGCTGCGTCTGGTGCGACACGCCCTATACTTCGTGGAAACCGGAGGGTGAGGAACGGAGCTTTAAAGAGATCATGGCCGCGGCGGCAAAATATCCCGCCAGGCATGTCGTCGTCACCGGCGGCGAGCCGCTGCTCGCTCCCGAGATCGAGGAGCTTACGAAGAGACTTAAACAGCGCGCTTATCACATCACGATCGAGAGCGCGGCGACGATCTTCAAGCCCGTCGCCTGCGATTTAATGTCCATGAGCCCAAAGCTCGCGAACTCGACGCCCTGGAAGCGGGAGAATGGGAAGTTCGCCAAGATGCACGAGGAGCGGCGGCTGAACCTCACCGTAATGCAGAAGTTCATCGACCGCTACGACTACCAGCTCAAGTTTGTCGTGGATCAAAGACGGGACTTTGACGAAATCCAGCGAGTCTTAGCAAACGTCAAGCATGTTGACGCCGCTCGCGTCCTCATCATGGCCCAGGGAAGAACGAAGAAGGAGTTGCGCGAGCGCGCTCCGTGGATCGTCGCGCTGTGCAAAAAACACGGCTTCTCCTACACCCCGCGCCTGCAGATCGAACTCTGGGGCAACCGCAGGGGAACATAAATCTCAGAGAGGGCCGCGGAACACGGCTCTCAAGCTTTTCTGCTCAGCTTGAGGCCTTCATATCCAAGGGACGCGGCGACGAGCAGAGCGACCACGCTGACCCATGTCGGCACAGCCCAGCCGCCGATGACCGCCTCCCAGCCGAGAATCAGCCGCGCCAGATGAAGCAGCGCGATCACTAAGAAAATGAGCCCGGTTGTGAGGGCATAAGTTTCTGGCTTCATAGGTCGCTCCTTTCGATCGAGCTATAGCGCTCCCTCTGCGGACCCGTTAAATCACAATCATCGAGTTTAAGAAAGCGCGACCGGAGATTTCTCGAAGCCATTTCCAACGGCTTGACACGGCCTCGGAAACTAGCCTAAAGAAATGGCCAGATTATGCCGATAACGGCCTGTGGAGAAGACCTCCGGGGCCGAACACTTGACAGCCTCGCCACCGGCTGTTTGCACAGGGCCTACGAACGCAGCAGGTGGCATGAGAACTGCCAGTGGCTCAACCGTTCGATCCTGGAGGGCGGCCAATGACGACATCCATCGCGACATCCAAAACCATTCACCTTTTTCCTTTCACTTCCTCGCAGCTGGCGGCGCGCTTCGGCATGCCGCTCAAACCCAGCGTGATCCTGCTGCGCTGGCCGGTGGTGATCGTGTGCGCCTATCTCCTCCTCTACCCGGCCGTGGAGTATCTGCCGGCGGCGCTCTCCCACCTTTTTATCATCCTGTACGTCGCCTCCAACGTCGCCCTCTATTTCATCGCAGAAGAAAAATTCGCCACCTGGTCCTTTTACTATCCTTTTGTCGTTACGGACACTATCGTCCTCACGCTGTCGCTGACGATGAACGGCTACGCGGAAACGAACTTTTACATCACCTGCTTTCTCCTCGTTATCGCCAGCTGTATCGTCGACGATGCGAAGCTGCGCGCGGTGGCGTCCGTCCTGGCGTCGCTGATCTATACGGCGCTGCTACTGCAATCCGTAGGAACCCCTCACCCGAGCGTCTTTCTGCGCATACCCTTTCTGTTTGTCGTGTCCCTCTATTACGGTTATTTCACTCAATTCGTGCGCACCGAAAAAACGCTGAGACAAGAAGCGGAGCTGCGGAGCCGGGGGCAGAAAGAGATTCTCGACGTGCTGTCGCACGAACTCCGCACGCCGCTCAGCGTGATCGGCGGCTATGCGCAGGCGTTGCAGCACGGCACCATGGGTCCGGTCAGTCCGGAACAACGCAAGGCGCTCGCGGGGATCGTTCGGCACTCCGACAACCTCTTGACTCTCGTCAACAGCCTCATCGACTTGACCCGGATCCAGTCGAGCGAGTTCTCGATCAGCCAGGAAGACGTCGCGCTAGGCGACTATCTCGAAGAGCTGCGACTCAATTATGAATACGATCTCGGAAAGCCGGTGACGATGCGCTGGTCCGTTCCGCCGGATCTGCCGGTGATCAAATCCGACAGGGTAAAGCTCAACATCGTGCTTAAGAACCTGATCAACAACGCCATCAAATTCACCTCTGAAGGAGAAATCCACATCTCCGTCGCCTGCTCCCCCGATAAAAAGACATTGGAGTTCCATGTAGCCGATACCGGCATTGGCATACCCGAGAGCGAACTTTCGCAAATCTTTGAGAAATTTCATCAGGTAGACCGCACTTCCACCAGGCATTATGAAGGTCTAGGCCTGGGACTCTATATCGTCAAAGCCTTCACGGACGTGGTCGGAGGACAGATCAAGGTGGAAAGCGAAGTCAACCGGGGCTCGACCTTCACGCTCTCCCTGCCGATCTGAAACGATCGCACTTCGACGGCAGCCTCACGCGGGATTAATTGAGTTCCGCGGGAATGTTGCCCTTCAAGATGCGCTCGGCAAGCCGCCGTGAAACGCCGGAGGTCAGGTTGATGGTGACGCCCTGGTTTTTTCCTTCGAAAGCTTTCTTGAGTTCTCGCATAGGACCGGCGAGCGAATCCGCGTGAAAGACTTCGATGCTCGCTGCCGTTGCATGAGCGAAGGAAACAACGCCGAGCGCCAACCCACCCATAAGGCGTAGCCATCGAGGTTTCATGATTCACCTCCGTTTTTGGGCCGGAGCGTATCCGATAACGCCCGGAGCTGTCAACTTTGGGTAGAAGTGTAAAGCATACTCTGCTTATTAGCCGGCCAGGACGGTCTGGAAGCAGACGCAAGACAATTGGAAATCGGACCCCCGTCGAAATGTGCGAGACAATTAGACCGTGGTTCGCTGCCGTATCGGATCAAACTGCGAACTAAGGACAGAACCTAATGACGCCATGAGAGCCCTCATCTTCGTGGCGACATCCTTGGATAACTCCGTGTGTCGCCGTTCCGCCCTTCAGCGCAAAGCAGCTTTCCGCCGCCACGTGCGGTATCGCTCGAAGCATCAATTCCGCCTGCTTGAAATACGAGCTGTCTTTCAAGTCCGCCCTCCAGGCCTGCTCCCCCCGGTTTCCGTATTCGGGACAGTGATGTTGTATTTGGAATCAAGCCGGCCTCCCCTGACCAGCATGCGCCTTCCCTTTCCAAACTTCACTTTTGACACGTCGAGTTTTCTGACCCAGGCATGCTGGCAGCTTTCCGCGAGGACCATGAACAGCCGTTTAACCTTTACGGAGGCGCAGTTTCCAAGTAATTCCCGAACTACCCGCGGGCGCAATGTCGTCAGCCCCTCCATCAGCAGTGTTGCTTCCTCGTAGGATTCTTGTTGCGGCACCGCATAGAGGACTTCCATCAAGGCCCGCTCGGGTGCGGACACGTTGACCCGGTAAGACCCTATGTCTTTCTCGGTCAGACCTTGATCCCCTTCGCCGGCAAAAAGATTTGTCGCCGTATAGTGGATCTTGACACCCCAGCGGCATTGCTTAAACCAGGTAGGCAACTTTACTCCTGGAGGCCGAACAGCGATACCGTCGCGCCTTTCCCCATAGGCAGAAAATGGGCATACCCTTGCATTTGAAGCGCGGTTTTTCCACCCGCATGTATGCGAAGGCCCAGTTGCTCCTGGATGGCATAGAGACCGCCGGCCCACTCGACTTTATCGCCCGCCTTGGCATAGGCGCCCCGGCCGACCCGGCGCACCCACGAGGTTTTTTCATACGCATGAACCAGTTGCTGGTAGATTCCCTGTTTCTTGAGCCAAGGCAACACCGCCACGACCCCGGACGGCCACGCTTTAAGGAGCCGGTTTATTTTGCTGCTTTTGGAACTAGCCATCCTTGTTAAACTAGCTGATTATTAAACCAACCGCAAATCGAAAGTTTATTAATCCTCCAAATTCACAACGATCCCTGGTTATCCCGGAGCCAAAACAAACGCAAGAACGAATCAGAGAAGGCTTTCCTAAAACGAGCCGATTACCGGCTGAAACAAACAGAGGGGAGCGGGGAAGGAAACAGGTCTAATATCTTGAGCGGTCAGTAGTCGCAATCAATTCACGTGGCTCCAGGCGTGGTAAGAGCTGCGCACCAGAGGACCGGATTCGACGTGGCGGAAGCCAAGCTGCTGGGCGTCGGCTTTGAGCTGTTGAAATTCGTCGGGCGTGACGTAGCGCTCGACCGGAAGCTGGTCGGTGGATGGCTGGAGATATTGGCCGATCGTTACGATATCGCATTTCATCTCGCGCAGATCGCGCAGCGTCGCCATCACCTCGTCCATAGCCTCGCCGACGCCGAGCATCAAGCCGGATTTGGTCAGAACCTCGGCTCGGATCGACTTCGCGGCTTTCAGTACATCTAGGGAGCGCTGATAGACCGAGCCGGGCCTGACTTTCTTATAAAGTCGCGGCACGGTTTCCACGTTGTGATTGAGCACGTCGATTCCGGATCGGACGACGGTCTCCACGGCACTCTCGTCGCCTTTGAAGTCGGGAATCAGCACTTCGACCCGGATTCCGGGGTTGAGCGATTTGATCCAGAACACCGTTTTCGCAAAATGGGCCGAGCCGCCGTCGGGCAGATCGTCGCGATCGACTGAGGTCACGACGATGTGCTGCAATCCGAGATCCTTTACGGACAGCGCCACGTTGCGCGGCTCTTCGGGATCCAGGAGCACCGGCTTGCCTTTGCCGATCGCGCAGAAGCGGCAGCCGCGGGTGCAGATATCCCCCAAGATCAAAAACGTGGCGGTGTTGTGCGCCCAGCACTCGCCGATATTCGGGCAGCGCGCCTCCTCGCAAACGGTGTGGAGACTACGGTCTCTTAGAATCCGTTTGAGCTGGAGATAATTTGCGCTGCCAGGCGCTCTGACTTTAACCCAGTCGGGATGTCTTCGAGGCATAGTTCCTTCAGTTCTTCAAAACCGAATCGCGCGACGAAATTGCGCACAAATTCTCGTTTCACATGCTCCGGTGAAATCTCCCGTCCCAACTCTTTTCGGATCGACGTGACTTCGGCCCAGCTCAGTCCACATGGGACAATGCGATTGAAGTAGCTCAGATCGGGGTTCACGTTGAGCGCCACACCGTGATAGGTAATGCGCTTCCTTACCGCCACCCCGATAGAGGCGATCTTCCTGTTCTCGATCCACACGCCGGTCCACGGCGGTTTGCTGTCGGCAACGAGGCCGAACGACGCGAGAGCGTCAATGGTCGCCAGCTCCAGATTTCTTAAGTATCTATGAACGTCTTTTCTCAGCGTGGAGTTCAAATCCAGGATCGGATAGGCGACCAACTGCCCCGGTCCATGATAGGTCACGTCGCCGCCGCGGCTGGTGCGCAAAACCGGAATCTCTCCCGGAGAAAGAACGTTCGATTCTTTGCCGCTCCGGCCCAGGGTAAAGACGTGCGGATGCTCGACCAGGAGCAGGATGTCCGCGAAGCTTTGCTGCTGCTTCAACTCCAACAGCCGCTCCTGGAGGGAGAGAGCCGCGAGGTAATCCATCCGGCCAAGGTCTGTGAGAAGCAGAGTTCGCATTGCCCTTAAGATTTCTTTCGCGGCGCGGTATGCGGAGAAGTGCCGTAAAAAGCTTCCGCGCATTCCATCAGCGTCTCGGACAGCGTCGGGTGAGGATGAACGGACTCGGCGATATCCCTCGCGGTCGCACCCATCTGGACGGCAAGGACACCTTCGCCGATCAGCTCCCCCGCACCGTGTCCCACGATGCCGACACCGAGCAGCCGCTCGGTTTCCGGCTCGATAATGAGCTTGGTGAGACCGTCGGTCCGGTCGAGCGTCAACGCCCTGCCCGAAGCCGCCCAGGGGAATCTTGCGACTTCGACTTTGATCCCCTTCTCTTTGGCCTCCACTTCCGTCAGGCCGCACCAGGCCACTTCCGGATCGGTAAAGACGACCGCGGGAATAACGACGCCGTCGAAGCTGCTGGCCTCGCCGGCGATCGCCTCGACCGCGATCTTCGCCTCTTTCGACGCCTTGTGCGCCAGCAGCGCGCCGCCGGCCACGTCGCCGATGGCGTAGATGTTCGGGTCCGCCGTCTGCCGTTGCGCGTTCACCTGCACAAAACCTTTGTCGTCGAGCGTGACCTTGGTGTTTTCCAGGCCGAGATCTTTGCAATTGGGCGCGCGCCCCACGGAGACCAGCACCCGGTCGTAACTCTCTTCTATCTGTTTGCCGTCGACGGCCAGCGTGACCTTGATCTGTTTGCCGCTGGTGGCCATCTTGACCACTTTCGTATTCAGGCGAATTTCTTTGAACGCCTTTTCCGCAAAGCGCATCACCGGACGAACGAGATCCGAATCTATTCCCACGAGCGTGGAACTCAACGCCTCGACCATCGCCACGCTGCTGCCGAGCGTCGCATAGACCGTCCCCAACTCCATCCCGATGTAGCCGCCGCCGACGACCAGCAGATTTCTGGGGATCTCCTCCAGCTCCAGCGCTTCGGTCGAGGTCATGACGCGCGGGTTCCCCAGGTCGAAGGCCGCCGGCATCGCAGGGCGGCTGCCCACGGCGATGATCGCCTTTTCGAAATGGACGAACTTCTGCCCCTCGCTGGTCTCGACTCTCAAGTTTTGCGAATCTTCGAAATGCCCTCTTCCCTGGAGCACCTGCACGCCGCGCTTCTGGCTGAGACCGCTGAGCCCCTGCCCCAGTTTGTCGAGCACGGAATCTTTCCAGGCGCGAAGCTTGTCGAGCTGGATTTTCGGCGCGCCGAAGCTGATGCCTCGGGCCTGAGACGCCTCGGCCTCGCGAATCATCCCGGTGGCGTGGAGCAGCGCCTTGGAAGGAATGCAACCGGCGTTGAGACAGACGCCGCCCAGACGCTTGTCCCGATCGACCAGAACGACTTTTTTCCCCTTGTCCGCGGCGTAAAAGGCTGCGACATACCCTCCGGGCCCCGCGCCGACGACCACAATCTCCGCCTTGATCGCCTCCATCACCCACGCCACTCCTTGAGTTCGTTTTCGGAAAAGTTTTCCAGCGCCTGAATCAGCTCGCGCACAAAGCGGACCGCGTTCGCGCCGTCGATCACGCGATGATCGTACGAGAGCGCGAGCGGCAGCATCATCCGCGTCTCGGTTTTTTTATCTTTCACCAGCGGCTTGAGCGCGGCGCGGCCCAATCCGAGCACCGCCACCTCCGGCTTGTTTACGATCGGCGTAAAGTGGCCGCCGCCGATCCCGCCCTGATTCGAGATGGAAAACGTCCCCCCTTGAAGCTCCTCCAGCGAAACTTTTCGCTGCCGCGTTCTCTCAACCAGGGTATTTAACTCCAACGACAAGCTGAAAATAGTTTTTTGATCGACATCCCGCACGACCGGCACGATCAACCCGGCGTCCGTGTCGACGGCCACGCCCAGATGGTAGTACCGCTTATAAATAATCTCCCCTGTCGCTTCGTCGAAGCTCGAATTGAAGATCGGATATTTTTTCAGCGCCGCGGCCGCGGCCTTCATCGCCAACGGCGTAAAGGTCAGGTGCGTCCCCTTTTTCTCGAAGCGGGGGCCGTATTTCTTCATCAGCGCGAGGAGATTGGTGATGTCGGCCTCGTCCATCTGCGTGATGTGGGGGATCGTGGTCCAGGACTCGACCATGCGCTGCGCCACGGTCCGCCTGAGAGCGGACATGCGCTTTTTCTCGACCGGACCCCACTTGGAAAAATCGACGCCCTTGGCGGCCGGCGGCGGCGTCTCGCGCGACGGCGCAGGCGCGGCGGCGGCCTCTTGCAGCGCCGCGATGTAGGCCTTTAAATCTTGCAGCGCGATTCTCCCGCCCCGCTCACTCCCTTTCACGCGGGTAAGATCGATGCCCAGCTCCTGGGCGATCTTTCTCACCGAGGGCGCGGCCGGAGGAGGAAATCCGCTGCGCGATTCGTAGCGATGGGCGTCCGCTCCTGGAGCTGCGGCATTCTCTCGGACAGGCGCGGCCGCTTGCGCGGCCGCAATTGCGGAACTCTTGACGGAAGCCCTGGCAGGCTCTTCTTTCTTCGCCTGGTCGGCGGCCCCTTCCACGGTGACGGAGATGAGCACCTGGCCCACCTGAACCTGGTCGCCCGATTTAACGTGAATCTTTGCGACCTTGCCGGCGCCGGGCGATGGAATCGGCCCGACGGCCTTCTCCGTCTCCAGCTCGAGGACCACCTGGTCGCGCTCGATCGTGGCCCCTTCGGCGACCAGAATATTCGCCACCGTCGCGGACTCGACGCCTTCCGCTAGTCGAGGAACTCTAATGTCCATGGAATTTTCTTCTTGGGAATTTCGCCTTGAAGCGTTCGCTCTGGGTTACAGGAAGAAGGGGTGCGCCTTCTCCGCGTCCACGTTCAAATCCTTGATGGCTTTCTCCACCGCCTCCGGCGCAAGCCCGCCTCTGCGACAAAGAGCGTAAAGCGTTGCGATCACGGTCATCTCGGCATCGACTTCGAAATAACGCCTGAGCCTCGACCGGGTGTCGCTTCTGCCGAAGCCGTCGGTGCCAAGCGTCGTCAGCCCGCCCGGCACCCAAGGCGCGATCTGATCGGCGACCATTTTCATATAGTCGGAAACCGCGACGAAAACGCCGCGCTCCTTCTCTAACACGGTCTCGAGGTAAGATTTCCTCGGCGGAGCCGTCGGATGGAGCAGGCTCCACCGCTGCGCCTGCAGGGCCTCGCCGCGGAGCAGCTTATAACTGGTCGCGCTCCAGACGTCGGCCGAGACGTCATATCGCTCAGCCAGGATCTCCTGCGCCCGGAGCGCCTCGCGCAGCAGCGGGCCGCTGCCGAGAATCTGCGCCTTGTGCTTCTTGTTGTTTTCGCCCCGGCGATATTTGTACAGCCCTTTGAGGATTCCTTCTTCCACGCCCTCGGGCATCGCCGGCATCGAGTAGTTTTCGTTGTAGAGGGTCAGATAGTAAAAAATCTCTTCGCCTTCCTGATACATCCGCCGCATGCCGTCGCGAATAATCACCGCCACCTCGTACGCGAAGGCGGGGTCGTAGGCGAGCAGCGTCGGCACCGTGCCGGCGAGAACGAGGCTCTGGCCGTCCTGGTGCTGCAAGCCTTCGCCGGCCAGCGTGGTCCGCCCGGCGGTGGCGCCCAGCAGAAACCCTTTCGCCCTCATGTCGGCGGCCGCCCAGATCAGATCTCCCACTCGCTGGAAGCCGAACATCGAATAAAAAATATAGAACGGGACCATGTGAGAGCCGAGATTCGCGTAGGCGGTGCCGGCGGCGTTAAAAGAGCACATCGACCCGGCCTCGGTGATTCCTTCTTCGAGAATCTGCCCGTCTTTGGCCTCCTGGTAATAGAGCAGCGTCTCGCGGTCCACCGGCTCGTAAAGCTGGCCCTTGGGAGAGTAGATGCCGATCTGACGGAACAGCGCGTCCATTCCGAAGGTCCGCGCCTCGTCGGGAATGATCGGGACGATGCGCTTGCCGACCTCCGCGTGGCGCAGCAGTTTGGTGAGGATACGGACAAACGCCATGGTTGTCGAAGCCTCAAGCTGGCCGCTCTCTTTGAAAAATTCGTCGAAATAGTCCCTCGATATTTTGAGCCGCTCCTCGGTCTTGCGCCGCTTGGGGAGATAGCCGCCGAGGCTCTTTCGCCGCTCCGCCAGGTAGCGGCTCTCCACGCTGTCGCGCGGCGGACGGTAGAAAGGCGTCTCCGTCACCTCTTCGTCTTTCAGCGGAATATCGAAGCGGCTGCGAAATTCCCGCAGCTCTTTTTCGTTCAACTGTTTCTGCTGATGCGTGATGTTTCTCCCCTCGCCGGCCTCTCCCAGGCCGTAGCCCTTGACGGTCTTGGCCAGAATCACCGTCGGCGATCCCTTGTGCTCCACCGCCGCCTTGTATGCGGCATAGACCTTCATGGGATCGTGGCCGCCGCGCAGGAGCTTGCGGATCTGATCGTCCGACATATGGTTGACCAGCTCGAGCAGCTCCGGATACTTGCCGAAAAAATGCTTTCTCGTGTAGCTTCCCGGCTCGACGGAATATTTCTGGTAATCGCCGTCCACCGCCTCTTCCATGCGCTTGATCAATAGTTCCCGGCGCTCGCTTTGCAACAGCGGGTCCCAGTCCGAGCCCCAGATGACTTTGATGACGTTCCAGCCGGCGCCGCGAAACAGCGCCTCCAGCTCCTGAATGATTTTGCCGTTGCCCCGGACCGGACCGTCGAGCCGCTGGAGATTGCAGTTGACGACCCAAATTAAATTGTCGAGATTTTCCCGTCCCGCGAGCGTGAGGGAGCCGGTGGATTCCGGCTCGTCCATCTCGCCGTCGCCGGCGAAACACCAAACTTTCGGCTCGTTGGCCGTCACCAGGCCGCGCGCCTTGAGATAGCGAAGGAAGCGCGCCTGGTAGATCGACATGATCGGCGCCAGCCCCATCGACACGGAAGGAAACTGCCAGAAGTCGGGCATCAGATAGGGATGAGGATAGGAAGGGAGGCCGGCGACGTCGGCCAGCTCCTGGCGAAAATAGTGCAGCCGCTTGGCGTCGATCCGCCACTCGACGTAGGCTCTGGAGTAATTGCCCGGCGCGGCGTGGCCCTGAAAATAGACTAGATCTGCAAGGCTCCCGTTATCGCCGCCTCGGAAAAAATGGTTGAAGCCGACCTCGTAGAGCGTGGCGCAGGAGGCGAATGTCGAGATGTGGCCGCCGATGCCGTGGTGAATCCGGTTGGCCTTGACCACCATCGCCATCGCATTCCAGCGGATGTAGCTCTTGATGCGCCGCTCGATCTCGCGGTCGCCGGGATAGGGCGGTTCCTCCGCCGCCGCAATGGTGTTAATGTACGGGGTGCCGACGGCCGACGTGATTTTGACTCCCGAATCCCGCAGACGCGCAATCAGCCGCTCGACCAGTTGAGGCGCCTCGGCGGAGTCGAGATTTTTCAACAGGTACTCAAGAACGAACTCGAGAGAATCCAACCACCGCTGCGCCGCGCCTGGGGCTGCGGCTTCGCGTGGACCGAAAGGGGTTCTTCGGCTATGATTGACCGGATCGATGTCCGGGCGTTCTTTCTTTCCCGCTTCCATCTATTACCCTCGCAAATGGAAGAACAATGACTCTTCTTGGACTCTTCTTGGGCTTGGGTTAATTTACAGAATCCACACCGGGGAATCAATCCGATTTTCGCCGTCCACGCTCCGTTGGGCTTAGGCGTTCAATGAGATTTTTAGACCTAACTCTTTCTACGCCCGAGCGCAACCTGGCGTGCGACGAAGCGCTGCTCCATTGGTGTGAGGAGAGCGAGGGCGACGAGATCCTCAGAGTCTGGGAAGCGAGCCATCCATTCGCGGTGGTCGGCTACGGCGGAAAAGTCGCCGCAGAGGTGAATCTCCCCGCGTGCAGGAAGCTGGGAATCGCCGTTCTCAGGAGATGTAGCGGAGGAGGAGCGGTCGTGCAAGGGCCGGGATGTCTTAACTACGCGCTCGTGCTGAGGACCGGCGGCGACAATTCGCTGCATCGAGTGCCTGAGACGAACCGCTTCGTCCTGGAACGAGTCAAGCAGGCCCTCGAACCGATCGTCGGACCGGGCATCGAGATCCAAGGCAGCAGCGACCTCGCGTTACAAAACAAGAAATTTTCCGGCAACGCCCAATACCGCAAGCGCCGCTATTTTTTGTTTCACGGCACCGCTTTGCTCCATTTCGACATCTCTCTTATCGAAAAACTCCTGCCCATGCCCGCCAAGCAACCCGCCTACCGCAAAAACCGCCCCCACGAGAATTTTCTGACCAACCTGATGCTTCCGGCCGACAAGGTCAAGAAGGCGCTGAGACAATCATGGAGCGCCGGGGAAGAATTCAAAAATATCCCCTTGGAAACAATTGAGAGATTGGCACGGGAGCGATATTCCCGCGACGACTGGAATTTAAAGTTTTAACAGGCCGCGCATTCAGAAGAGCCGTCCAGCTGTTGCTTTCACTTTGAAAGCAACCTAAATTAACCAAATCTGAAGCCGTCTCTGCATGCTTAAAAAAACCTCCAAGACAGGATACCTTGCTCGCCTCGCTAAAGACCGGGCCAAGGCGGAGCTTCTCAACTACGCCGCTGGAGAATATCTGGAAGGAAAGGCATCGTTAAGCGAGCTTGCGAAGAAGACCGGCCTGGATGTGCCCGCGATCATGGATGAGGTTGCCGGAGTCAAAGGGGGCGAGAAGCGGGCCGTTGAGGCTTTTTTGTCCGCCGTGGAAACGCTCTCGAAGTTAAACAAAGATCCAGAGTTCTATCAGCTGGCGGTCAAAGCCGTGAGGGAATAAACGCGGGCATTGTCGGCAACGGCGTCCAGAGCGGTTAAAACGCCTGGCCCCGCGATCATTGTCACGTTTTCGCAATTGCGAAAACGTGAAAGATTCAGCGCTCCGCCCATTTCGACCTTTTGAGAATTCTCAAAAGGTGAAAGTATCGGCATAAGCGCGCTACGGGAATTTCTCGATTCGGCCTCGCCGTCCCGATAACAGTTGCACGTTTGTGCAATTGCGCAAACGTGACAAGCCAGTTTCCTTTGCATATGCGTGGAAGTTTGCAAGCGTGGTTCTAAGTCAACCGACATGTAGATTCCAAATCCTGCCCCGCAGCGGCACTGTCCGAGCAAGAAGGGGGTCGGCGGCGCTCTGTCAAGATTGTCTTGTCGGAGGGAAAAGCCGTGACTCGTGCTCGTGGCTCGTGATCGTGAGTGGGGAAAGAGACGCGTTCGTGATTCCTGGCTCGGCTAAACTTAGCGGGTTCCTCACCGCTGGTACAATACTTTCAGAGAAAAGGCTTTATAACGCTGGATCAGTTGGAAGTCTTCCCGATTAAAGGTGAAGAGGTCCGCTCCGATGCGGCGGGCGCACAGCGCAAGGAGGATATCGTTCAGCATCTGCTGGACTTTGGATTTCCGGCTGGTCTCTTTTTGCGTCGCTCGGGCAACGAGTTTCCCCGCTTCTTTCCAGTCCGAGAACGTAGGGGCGATCACGCGGCCGGCTCGTTCAAGTACTCCAACGTACCGTTCAACCAAACCGATAGCTTGGGCATCGAGAGCGCCCGCGTAAAGCTCCTCGACGACAATGCTGGAAAGATGGGTCTGAAACACCAGGGGCAAGAATTGCCGCTCGAAAAACGCCGCGCCCTTCTCGGACCTCATGGCAAAGAGGTAGACATTCGTGTCCAGAAGGATGGGCAACGGGCTTACCTGTAGACGTCCGCGAACCGACCTCTGCCTTTGCGGATCAGCTCTTTGAGAGCGATTTCGATCTCTCTGTTGGTGAGGGTCTCACGAAGCGCTCTGGTGATAGCCTCAGTGTTAGAGGCGGCTTTCAAGTGTTTCCGAGCTTTTCTCAGCAGCTCTTCATTCAACAAAACGCTGGTGCGTCTCTTGGTTGCCATGCGTATCTCCTGTGTATGCCCAGAATATCAAAGTCGTAATATCACTTCAAATCCCCTTGCACGGCTCGCGAGGCATATCGGGGAAGGCGCCAAAATGGCGCCTTAAAGTTTTATGCACAGCCTCCCTACATCAGAACCTGAATCAGCGCTTTGGCGGCTTCGGGAGAAACTCCGAGCGGACGATGGGCAAGCGGACCGCCTTCGGCGAGAACGGGTTCCAGCTCGTCCAGGCTGGGAAGGTCGGTGCGTTTCCAGAAAAGGCCGATGGGAATGGCGTCGCCCCAGAGGTAGGCCTTGTCGATGGCGGCGTGGAAGTTCGTCGGGTCATGGCCCATCTCTTCGAGTTTTTTGACGCGGGCTTTAAAAAACTCATGGCTGTTGTCGTTGTTGTAGGTGACGCAAGGGCTGAACACGTCAATGAGCGAAAAGCCTCTGTGCCGGATGCCGCCTTTGATAAGCTCCACCAGCTGTTTTACCTGTCCGGTAAATCCGCGCGCTACGTAGGTCGCGCCAGCGGCGATGGCGAGGGGGATCGGATTGATCGGGTTCTCCACGCTGCCGAACGGCGTGCTCTTGGTCTTCATCCCTTTGATGCTGGTGGGCGAAATTTGTCCGGTGGTCAGTCCATAGATCTGATTGTCCATGACGAGATAGGTGAGATCGACGTTGCGGCGCATGGTGTGGAGAAAGTGGTTCCCGCCGATGCCGTAGCCGTCGCCGTCGCCGCCGGTCACGATGACCTTCAGTTTGTGATTCGCCAGCTGAGCGCCCGTAGCCACCGCCACGGCGCGGCCGTGCAGCGTGTGCATGCCGTAGGCGTTGACATAGCCCGGCAGGTTGGAAGAGCAGCCGATGCCGCTCACGGTCAGCACCTCGTGCGGTTGGAGTTCCAGCTCGACGAGCGCCTGCTTGAGCGCGGCGAGCAGACCGAAATCGCCGCAGCCCGGACACCAATCCGGGTCCACTCTCCCCTTGAAGTCCTTGACGGTCAGCTTGGGACCTTCCCGTTTGGCTTCAACGCTTCTGCTTTTGGACTCTTCTTTCATCATCGGTAGGCTCATAACTCTTCTCCTTAGACCATGACTTCGTGGACCGGCACATATTTTTGGCTCGCGCCCGCCAATATCGCCTTCACGCCGTCGACGATATGGTGCGGCATGAACGGCTCGCCGTCGTATTTTCGCACGTGGCCGGCGGCCACGATGCCGGTCTCCGACCGCAGGTAGCGCGCAAACTGCCCGCTGTAGTTGTTTTCCACGATGATGAGCTTTTTACTTTGCGAGATAATGGACTGGATCGCCTCCGAGTGGAGCGGCACGAGCCACTTGATCTGCAGATGGTTGGCGACAATTCCCGCTTCCGCAAGCTTCTCCAGCGCCTCGCGGATCACCCCCTGCGTCGAGCCCCAACCGAGAAGCGTGACCTGGGCGTTGCCCGGCCCGAAAATCTTGGGCGGCTCCAGCAGGGAAAGAATCCCTTCCATCTTGCGCATGCGTTTTTCGTGCATCGCCTGGCGCTTGTGCGGGTTGGTGAACTCGTCGCTGATCAGCACGCCGTCTTCGTCGTGCTCATCGGTCGCCACCACGTGGATGTAGCCCGGCGTGCCGGGGAGCGCGCGCGGCGAGATCCCGCTCTCGCTGAGTTTGTAGCGCTGATACGCGTTCGCGGGCGGGCCATCCCCGTTGAGGCCGATAATTTCTCCTCTGTCAATGGGAACATTGAAGTCCAGCTCCGACGGATCGACGCTCGACCTGCCCTCCGACAGCAGCAGGTCGGAAAGAATAATGCCCGGGCACTGGAATTTGTCGACCAGGTTGAAGAGCTCCGGCACGGTCTTGAAACAATCGGTGATCGTGGTCGGCGCGACGATAATACGCGGGTAGTCGCCCTGCCCCGCTCCCATCACCTGCCAGAGATCTCCTTGCTCGGTTTTGGTTGGGACTCCGGTGGCCGGACCGGCGCGCTGGACGTCGATGCAGACGACGGGGATTTCCATCATCGCCGCCGATCCCAGCGCTTCGCTCATGAGCGCGAAGCCGCCGCCGGAAGTCGCGCACATCGCGCGGCAGCCGGCGTGCGCGGCGCCGATCGCCATGTTAATCACGCCGATTTCGTCTTCGACCTGACGCACCATGATGCCCAGCTCGCGGCCGTGCCGGGCCATCCAATGGAGCACTCCGGTCGCTGGACTCATCGGATAGGCGCAGTAAAAGCGCACTCCCGCCGCCGCCCCACCCATCGCCAGCGCCTGGTTGCCCTCGAAAAAGGCAAATTTCTTGCCGGTGTCGGGGAGCGAGAAAGGAAACGGCTTGAAATGAGCCGTGGCGTAGTCATAGCCGGCGCGAGCGACGCCGAGGTTCTCGGCGATCACGGCCGCGCCTTTTCGTTTGAACTGAATCGTCAAAATCTCTTCGAGGGGTTTGAACTCGACGCCGATCAATCGCAGCAGGGCGCCGAGGGCGATCGTATTTTGCACCAGATCGCCCTTGATGTTGGGCGCAAGCTCTTTGACGGAAAAGGAACAGAGCTGGACGCCGTCGGCGGCTGTTCCAGGCTTGATCTTGTCGCCGTTATAGAGGACGGCGGCGCCGGCGCTCATGAGCTTGAGATGCCGGTCCATGCTGTCCTGGTTGAGCGGGAGCAGCACGTCCAGCTTGTCGCCCATGCTGAGCACGGGTTGCTCGCTGGTCCGCAGCGTCAGGAAAATATGACCGCCCCGTATGATGGACTGGTAGGCGTTGTAGGCGTTGAGATGAAGGCCGCGCCGCACGAATATCCGCGCCAGAATATCTCCCGGAGTGGCAATCCCTTGACCGGCAGCGCCGCCGATCCCGATGGCTAGATCAAATTTGGCCATGACTGACCTCCTTGGAAACCGCCTCCCCTGCTCCGCAACCGCATTCGGCCTTTTTGTCCCTATTAGTACCCTTCCTCAGAAGTTGCAAGCCGTTGTAGGGGCAGGCCCTTCGACCAGGCTCAGGACAGGCCTGCGTGCCTGCCCGGTTTTGGGCGACCACACCGGGTCGCCCCTACAAATTTTCGCAAAACCGAACCGCCGTCCAAGAAAGGTGACATTGACAGCGGCAAGTTGGGACAGGTAAAGTGCACTCCGTTTAGGCCGGAGGAGATTCGCCCTATGGCTGCATCGTCGCATCCCTGGTTCGTGCGCAAGGATCTGGATGGCTTTTTCGGCCTGATGATCGACAACCTGATCCAGCTTATCTTGATCGTCAGCCTCTGCCGCGAGTTGATCCATCTGCCCGACGCGTACATCTTCGGCCGCATTCTTCCCGGCGCGGCGATCTCGATTCTCGTCGGCAATTTCTTTTACGCCTGGCAGGCGCGCCGGTTGGCGCGAGAGACGGGGCGGGAAGATGTGACGGCGCTGCCGTACGGCATCAATACCGTGAGCCTCTTTGCCTACGTCTTTTTCATCATGCTTCCGATCTATCAGGAAACGCAAGATCCCGTGTGGGCCTGGAAGGTCGGTCTGGTGGCCTGTTTTTTAAACGGCGTGATCGAGATCATCGGCGCGTTCATCGCGGAATGGGTGCGCCGGATGACGCCGCGCGCGGCGCTGCTGTCGGCGCTCGCCGGCATCGCCGTGACTTTTATTTCTATGGATTTTTTATTTCGCATCTTCGCCGAGCCGCTGATCGCCGTCGTACCGATGGCGCTGATTCTACTTTCCTACTTCGCGCACCAGAGATTTCCTCTCGCCCTTCCCGGAGGCCTCGTGGCGATTCTCGTGGGCACGGCCCTCGGCTGGGGGCTGGGAGCGATGTCGGGAAAGCCGTGGCATGCCGGATTCGGCCTGGCATTGCCCGTCTTTACCGGCGACTCGCTTTGGGAGGCGCTCTCACACCCCGCGTTCTTGAATTATTTCTCCGTCATATTTCCGATGGGAATCTTCAACGTGGTCGGCTCGCTCCAGAATATCGAGAGCGCTGAAGCTGCGGGCGACCGTTACAAGACCTTTCCTTCGCTGATGGCGAACGGCATCGGGTCAGTCACGGCTTCGCTCTTCGGCAGCGCCTTCCCCACGACGATTTACATCGGCCATCCGGGATGGAAGCGGCTCGGCGCGCGCGCCGGCTACTCCGCGCTGAACGGAATCTTCATCACCCTTATCTGCCTTACCGGCACCATCCAGACGGTTCTCAACTTCATTCCGCTCGAGGCCGGGATCGGCATCCTGCTCTATATCGGCATTATTATCGTCGCCCAGTCGTTCCAGGAGACACCGAAGGAACACGCGCCGGCAGTCGCGCTCGGACTCTTTCCCGCCCTCGCAGCCTGGGGACTTCTCATGGTGGAGGCCGGACTCAGGGCCGGAGGAAAATCTCTCTACGAGGTCGGGGCGGCGCCGTTCGCCCAGAGTCCGGCGATTCACGGCATGATCTCACTTGAGCGCGGCTTTATTTTCACGTCGATGATCCTGGCCGCGATCGGCGTCTTTCTGATCGAGCGGAAATTTTTTCGCGCCGCCTGGTGGTCGCTGGCCGCCGCTGTTTTCTCCGCCGTCGGCCTGATCCACGCCTACGAGCTGACCCCCGGCGGCGTAGCCACCCGCTTCGGCCTTTTTGAAGCGCCCGAGTTTGCCGTGAGTTACCTGCTTTTGTTTGTGTTGTTCCTAGCCGTGGGCTGGTGGGGAAAAAAATGACTGTATTTTCGGACTCGAATCGACCGAGACGCCGCGCTAGCTGAAGATCTCCACCGCCGCCAGACAAGTATTGACGTGGATAGCCACCGTGTCATCGGTGTTCGTAGCGTAGCCGCCGCCTAGGACGGCGGCGATGGGGACGCCGCGTTTCTTGCACTCGCGAAAAACCAGTTCGTCCCGCTTTTTAAGTCCTTCGATCGTGAGCTTCAAATCCCCTAGCTGATCGCCCTCGTAGGGATCGGCGCCGGCCTGGTAGAGGATAAAATCCGGCTTGAACCGCTCCATGATCGCCGGCACTGCTTTTTCCAGATGGCCGAGGTACTCCTCGTCGCCGACGCCGTTGCGCAGGTGAATATCCCAGTTGCTGTCTTTCTTGCGGGGATAAAGATCGCGCTGGTGGATGGAAAAGGTGTAAACGTTCTCGTCCTCTTCAAAGATCGCCGCCGTGCCGTTGCCCTGGTGGAGATCGCAGTCGATCACCGCAACTTTGATGCCGGACTTTTGCTGCTGGAGCTGGCGGATCCCCACCGCCATGTCGTTGACGTAACAGAACCCCTCGGCGTGATCCGGGAAGGCGTGGTGAAAACCGCCGCAGAGATTGATCGCGCAGCCTGTTTTCAAAGCCTCCTCGCAAGCGCGGATCGTACCTCCGGTCGCAAGAAGCAGTGCGCGGATAATTTTTTCAGAGATCGGCAGCTCGGAGGATTCGGTGCGGGGCGTCGAGCGAGCCTGCAGCAGATCCTCGACGTAATCGGCCGTGTGAACGAGGAGCAGATCCTTCCTGGAGGCCGGCTCAGGCTCTATGAAATTTTGGGCGATGCTGCGCGCACGAAGCGCCTGGTAAACAAGACGGTACTTTTGGGTCGGAAAGACATGGGCGCCGATGTCCGCATAATAGCTCTCGGCGTACACAAACCGGGGCAACATTAAAACGCTCCTTTATAAAATCCTCTCTGCCCGCGGGTCTCTTCGACCCCCACTTCGATCACCTTCAGTTTCGCTCCGGGAAATTTCTGTCTGACTCTGCGCCGTAGCTGTCCCGCGATGTATTCCGCTAACAGCTCGGTGCTGGTGTTCGCGATGGGAAGGAGCAGGGCGTCCCGTCGCGGGAGGACGATTCGCTGACCTTTGTAAAGCACCTCGACATGTTTGCCCTCACCCTGAATCTTGAGATTTGGGCAATTTTGCTGGATGAGCGTGCGATGATCCAGCTCGTCGCAGACCTGTTTTACGAGCGGCTTGAACGTGATGAAATCGAGCACCATCCCGGCCCGGTCCAGCTCGCCCTCGACCGCGACCGAGACCTGATAGTTGTGCCCGTGCAGCGGTTCCCTCTTGCCGTCGGCGAAGACCAGAAAGTGGGCCGAGGCAAAGTTGAAATAGTCTTTGTCGACCTCGATTCTGAACGTCCGCCCCATGGCGGGAAGTTATCGGAGAAGCAGACGATAGGCAAGCGACGGGTTGCAAGGTCGAATCGAACAGTCTAAGTGGAAGCCATGACGCTCAAAGATGCCCTTGGTCTGCGTGACGAGGAGATGCTTGCGCTGATTGGCGCAGGGGGCAAGACGACGACGCTCTTCCGCCTCGCTCACGAACTGTTCGAAGAGGGCAAGAAAGTTCTTGTCACGACCACGACGAAGATCTTCAAACCGGCCAAGCCGCACGTGCAAAAACTCTACGTCGCCCGAGACCTCGATGTTCTGCTTGGCGAGCTGAGCAAAATCAAAGAACCGATGGTGGTCGGAGTCGGTCATGGGTTGGATGAAGCCGGCAAACTCGTCGGCCTTCCGCCCGAGTGGTTCGCCCCGCTGGTGCGAAGTGCAACCGTCGATTGGATTTTGATCGAAGCGGACGGCGCAGCGATGAAACCATTCAAGGTGCCGCTGGAACACGAGCCTGTCGTGCCGGAGGGCTGCCCGCTGACTGTTTGGGTGATGGGAATCAAAGCGTTGGGACAGCCGCTCGACGAACAGCATATTCATCGGGCTAAGCGGGCCGCGGAACTCCTCGGCGTCGAACTCGGAACTCCGCTTACCGAAGCTCACATTCTCCGCCTGGCGCAGCATCCTGACGGCAGCCTCAAAGGGATTCCACGCGACAGTCGAAAGATCGCGCTGCTCAATCAAGCAGACTGCGCGGAAGAGGTCGAAAAGGCTCGCTCCCTCGGCCAAGGGTTACTTAAGCTTGGACTAGAGAGAGTCGTGATTACGAGCTACGTCACAGACGATGCGGTCAAGGGAGTTTTAAGTTCTCAGTTTTAGGTTCAGTTGATTGAACCTGAACACCCCTCGCCTGGAAGGCGAGGGGTTCCGACCGTCGTCAGCTCGAAGCCGACTTCACGAAAGGCTTTGCACACGAGCTTGCGCCTTTCACGTCATTCCCGTGAAAACGGGAATCCAGAGTCTTTCTCAGGCCTGGCTCCCGACAACGTCGCGGATGTTTTTGGCTCCGTCACGATCCATGAGTTCGACTAGTCCCTGATTGATCCGCTTGACCGCTGCCGGACCTTCGTAGACAAATCCGGTGAGAATCTGCACCGCGCTCGCGCCGGCCTTGATCTTGTCGTAGGCGTCTTCAGCGGTAAAGACGCCGCCCACGCCGATGATCGGCAGGCGCCCTTTGGTAGCGATGTAAATGTGCCGGACAAACGCGGTGGAGAGCGCTTTGATAGGCTCGCCGCTCAAGCCCCCCGGCTCGTCGATCTTTGTGAGCAGTTTCTCTCTCAGAAACGCCGTGGCGTTGGTGGCGACGATGCCGGCTGCCTGTCGCGACTCGGCGACCTCGATAATCTCGTCCAACTGCGCAAAGTCCATGTCAGGCGCGACCTTGACAAAGACCGGCTTCTCTTTGCCCCCCCGTCGCGCCGCCAGCTCGCGGTTTTTTGTCTGGACGACGGCCAGCAGAGTGTCGAGATGGTCTCGTTGCTGCAGATCGCGCAGCTCCGGCGTATTCGGCGAGCTTACGTTGAGCGTGAAATAGTCGCCGTAGGGGAAGAGTTTTTCGAAAGTGAACAGATAGTCCGCCGCGGCGTCCTTAGTCGCGACGACTTTCGTCCGCCCGATATTAATGCCTAACGGGATCTTGAGCGGCCCGCCGTTGGCGCGCAGTGCTTCAAGCTTGGCGGCGATGGCCTCGGCTCCTTCGTTGTTGAATCCCAACCGGTTGATCAGCGCCTGATCCCCGGGCAGGCGGAAGAGACGCGGCTTGGGCTGACCGGGCTGCGGTTGCGCCGTGACCGCGCCGATCTCCATGAAGCCGAAGCCGAAGCCGGGCCAGACGGCGATCGCCTTGCCGTTTTTGTCAAAACCCGCGGCGAGGCCCACCGGATTTGCGAAACTCAACGGACCAAGGCTGACTTCAAGGCGGCTGTCTTCGACGCGAAACAAGGCCTCCAGTGCGGCCTCGAAAAATCCCAGCCAAGAGAGCAGCGACAGCGTTTGCTCGTGCGTCTCCTCGGCATCTTTCAGAAAAAGCAGCGGACGCACGAACTTCTTGTAAATCATGCTGAAACGTATAGCAGAAGAAAAAGCGGGTCGCTAATCTAGGACTCTTCAAGAACTTTGCTTTCAGGCCGGTCAGAAAGGTCCAGCTTGAGATAGCCACAAGGCGCGCGGTGTTCGTGCCTCGTGTTCGTGGCACTCTGAAGCTGCCCTACGAGGTCACGTGTTCGTCCCCCCCACGAGCACGAACACGGATTTTTTCCGAGCACGGGCACGATTTAGGTAAGCCCTTTTCACCGGCCTGCTATCGCAGCGGAGAGAACGGCGCCGGAACCATCAGCGCATTCTCCTGCTTGACCATCAGTTCTCGGGTCACCGGCGGCCACCCGGGAATTTTCGCGGACTCGGCGCGGAGTCGCTCGCGCTCGCCGGAATCTTTGTAGGCCCAGACGTGAATGTACTGGTTGAGCGAGCCGATCGCGCTGTGCCAGGCGCCGGCCAGCGGCGAGAGCTTGACGCGCTCGGGAATTATCTTGCCGAAACGCTCCAGCACGGTAGGCATCGCGCCCGGCTGATAGGTGTAGGTGCGAAACTCGTAAATGTTTCCCAGCTTTCTGTCTTCGAGCGGCGGAGAGAACGGCGCGTGCTGAAGGATTTTGCTGTCCTGAAAAATGATGAACTCCTGCGTCTTGGGCGGCCACTTGCCGGTCTTGCGCGCCGCCTGGCCGATGCGCTCGCGATCTTCGAAGCTCTCGTACGGCCAAACGTGAACCACCTGGTTCAACGTTCCGACTTCCGAGTGCCAGATCCCTCCCAGCTTGGAAAATTGCAGGCGCGCGGGCAGCCCCTCGGCGAAACGCTCCATGAAGGCCGGCACGGTTCCCGGCTTCAGTAAATAAGTTCGCATCTCGATAATCATGTTTTCCTCCTCCTGTTCGTCAAACTGTGCGCTCTATTTTTGAATAAACCCCCGGCGGCACCAGATGAAAAACCCGCACGGGCTGAGAGACGTTTTTCAACTGGTGCTCGCCCGCGTCTTGCAGGACGTAATGTTCTTTAATCCGCTCCGCGGTCTCCGGCCCTACCATGACCTCGCCGCCTTTGGTCAGCCCCGCGATTCGCGCCGCGAGGTTCGTCGTCGGTCCTGAAGCCGTGAAGGTCCAGCGGCCGCCTCCGACTGCGTCGAGCTTCGTCGCGCCGACCAGCGCCGGGCCGCTGTTGATCCCGACGTGGATCGCCACCGCCGGATAGATTCCGGTGAACTCGCGATTGAGGCTCGCAACTCTTGCCAACAACTGAAAGGCTGTGGCGGCGGCGTTCATCGCGTGGCGCGCGGGGCCGGCCTCGCTCTGGAAAATCACCATCAAGCCGTCGCCGGCGGTCTCATTAACGTCGCCGTGATGCGCGCGGATGATTTCGAGAAAGCTCGAGAAATAGTCCTGGATCATCCGGTTGAGCCGCTGCGGCGGCAGCTGCTCGGAGAGCCGCGTGTATCCCTCCACGTCGAGAAACAAAACCGAAACATCCGCCTCGCGCTTCTCCAGCTCGTGAGCGTTGGGATTCTTCTCGAGCAGTTTGGTCACCGCTTCGGGGACGAACTTGATCAGCTCGCCTTTGACCTGTTCGAGCAGCTCCACCTTCTGCATCGACTCTTTGAGACTCTGCAGCGCCCCGGCCAGCTCGGCATGGCGCGCCGCCAGGTCGTCGTGCACGCTCTTCAGCCGGTCTGCCATCTCATTGATGCCTCTACCCAGGTCGCCGATCTCGTCGCGGTTACCCATCGCCACCTGCGTCTCAAAGTCTCCGCCGCCGATTCGGCGCGCGGCAGCGGCTATCAAGGCAATCGGCTTAAGCACCACGCGTCCCAAAAAGGCCATTAAGGCGAGAGCGACGCCGGCGATCGTAAGCGTGGCCACAAGGAGCTGGCGGTTGCGAGCCGCGGCCAGGTCCGCATCCAGCCGGTCGAGACCGAGGCTCACCCTGACGACGCCCTGGACCTTGTGGTCCTCGCCATGGCACTCCTGGCACTCCTCTCGGTTCTCCAGGGGGCGGAAGAGCGTTAGTACCCGCCCGCCATCGACCCTTTCGTAGCTCTCCTGGGGCGCTAGTGTCTCCACCGCGCGCGTAAACAACGGGTCGGTGATTCTCTTGCCGGGCTCCCGGTGCATCTTGGAGATGCGCTCGACCAACTCCTTGTTCAACCCGAAACCGGTGTTGACGTCATTGACGGTTTCGAGATCGCTGAATGCCTCAACGCCATTGCGCCGGTAGACTTCGAGAAAGCGGACCTCCTTGAGATCCCTCTTAAGCTCCTGCACCAGCCGGCGGATGATGTCGGGGCGCACTTCGAGCATTCCGTTCTCGATGCTCCTCTGGATCGCTGCCCCCAGTAACCGAGCCGTCTCCCGGTTTCCGGCCACCATCATCTCGGCCTCGCGCTGGATGTTGAAGATCACCAAGACGCCAAAGCCCAGGATAAGGATGGCCAGGATCAAAGCGATCACCTTGAACTGAAGCTGCTGGTGGAACTTCGCCATAAACGTCATGATAAGCCGTTCTCGCCGGAACTCCCCTTTCCTTTCCCATAAATGCGGCGATAATTGCAACAGCGGTCGCGATCGTCTATCTTCGAATCGAGGCTGCGACATGGATTTCAAGGAACTCGGCTCGACCGGAGTCAAGCTGCCGGAGATCGGTCTCGGAACGTGGAATTACAGAGGCGGCGTCGAGCCGCTCAGAAAAGCGATCGAACTCGGCGCCAATCTGATCGACACGGCGGAGCTGTACGGAACCGAGGATGTGGTTGGAGAGGCGGTCAAAGGCCGGCGGGATAAAGTGTTTGTCGCGACCAAGGTGTCGGCGAACCACCTCCGGCACGCTGAAGTGCTGCGCGCGGCGGAGCAGAGCCTCAAGAAGTTGGGAATGGATTATATCGATCTCTATCAGGTGCACTGGCCGGACCTGGCGGTGCCCATTGCGGAGACGATGGGCGCGATGGAGCAGCTGGTCGACGCGGGCAAGGTGCGGTTCATCGGCGTGAGCAATTTTTATTTGAAAAATCTCCGCGAGGCCGAGGCGGCTATGAAAAAACACCGGATCGTCTCCAATCAGGTCAAATACAGCCTGGCTTGCCGCGGCATTGAAGAAGATATGCTTTCTTACTGTCAAAGTAACGGGATAACCGTGATCGCTTACAGCCCGCTGGACAAAGGGGCACTGGTTGCTAAATCGCTTTTCAAACAGCGCGCAGCGCGGGCCGTGCTGGAGCGCATCGCCGTGGAGACCGGGAAAACAGCGGCGCAGGTGGCGCTTAACTGGTGCATCTCGAAGCCGAGTGTGATTGCGATTCCGAAAACCGACAAAGTGGAGCGCGTCGTCGAGGCCTGTCAGGCCTCCGGCTGGCGGTTGTCCCGCGAGCAGGCGGCGGCGCTGGACCGGGCGTTCCAATGATAAGCGGAAAAGACTGCTAGATGCGACGTTTAGTCATCATAGTAATCACGATGTTTTTGTTGGGCCCTGTTCCCGCTTGCGCCCAGCTCGAAAATCTTTTTAAAGGCTCCGCACTCGGCCAACCAACCGCGAGCGACGCCAAGGCCGCTTCGGGCCTGAAAGAAGCTCTGCGCATCGGGACCGAGAATGCGGTGAACCTCACCGGCAAAACCGACGGCTACTTCGGTAATCCGGCGATCAAAATCCCCATGCCGGACAAGTTGCGTCCTGTGGAGCGGGCGATGCGGGGGATCGGCATGGGCTCGCGCGTGGATGAATTTGTCCTGAGCCTCAACCGCGCCGCCGAACGCGCGGCGCCGGCGGCCAAGCAAATTTTTTGGGACGCCGTCACGGAGATCACTTTCGACGATGCGCGCAAGATCGTCGCGGGCAGCGACACCGCCGCGACCGAGTACTTCAAGGCCAAGACGAGCGACAAGCTCGCCGCGGCATTCCGTCCGGTCGTTGAAACCGCTATGAACGAAGCCGGCGCAACTAAAAAATACAAAGAGATGGTCGGCCGCTATCAATCCATTCCGTTCGTCAAGCACGTGACAGTGGATATTGACGAGTATGTCGTGGGCAAGGCGCTCGATGGACTCTTTCACGTGCTCGGCGAAGAGGAGAAAAAAATCCGCACCAACCCCGCGGCGAGAGTGACCGATCTACTCAAGGAAGTTTTTGGGAAGTAACTCGCATTATTCATGCACGAGGAAAGAGCCGGACCCCGCGTTGTCCGAAGGGGCGAGCCGTGACGGGCGACGGCACTGACCGTGCCGGTTCGAAAAAAGCAGAGCCCTATTGCCGTCGACCGGAAGGGCTTGCCCCGGAGGACACTGAATAAACCGGGCTAGCTCTTTTCGAGCACCCAGCGCGCAATTTCATCGTGCCGCGCAAACCACACGCCCGGGAAACCCTTCATGTAGCGCAGAATTTCCGCCAGCATGGCCGACATCATCGGACGGCCGCCGAAGTGCGCGTGGACGGTGAGATTGATCATGCTCGCCGGCTCGGTCTCGTAGAGAAAATCAAACGTGTCTCTGTATACCTGATAGAAATCCCTCGGGCTTCCCCGCAGCACCCGGTTGTCGGTGAAGTCGCTGTGCGGGATCGCCACCAGAGTGCCCTTGGCGGTCTTTAACGGATAGGGCAGGTCCGTGTCGTTGTAGTCGCCGTGCCACAGGAAGCCCTCTTCGGCAAGAAACCCCGCCGTGTGCTTTGTCGGCGCCGCCACCGGGCTGAACCAGCCGGCGGGCTTCTTGCCCGTTACTCCTTCGATAATCCGCGCGCACTTGCGGATCGCCTCTCTTTCCTCTGCCGCTTCGAGGTAAGGAAGGACCAGGTCCTGCGTGTAAGAGTGGCCTGCCAGTTCGTGTCCCTTTTGGTGAAGCTCTTTGGCGGCATCGGAATATCGCTCCACGGCGTTGCCGCTTACACAAACGGTCGCATGGATGGCGAACTCATCCAGCAGCCGCATGAACCGCCAAATGCCGGTCTTGCCGCCGTACTCGGACCACGAGATGCCGAGCAGATCGGTCGTGCCCGGCTTGAGCGCCGTAGTCATCGGCGAATAGGGCGGCGCCTTCCCCTCGGACCAGCTCTCGAACATGACCGTCACCAGGACGGCTATCCGCGCGTTGTTCGGCCATTGTAAACGAGGCGGTTTCATTTAAACCCGCTCCGCCATAACTGCGCGATTTTTGCCAGCTCTTCTTCGGAAAGATGAGTTTCGCCCGCAGCGGCATTCTCGCGCAGTTGCTTCGCGTCGCGCGCGCCCGGAATAACGACGCCGACGGCGGGGTCGGCGACGCAAAAGGCGAGTGCCGCCTGCGCCAGCGACCTCCCCGGCTTCTCTAAGAAGCGCAGCGCTTCGACCTTCTTAAGCTCCTTGGCGAAAACGTCCCCGGCGAAATTCCGCGCCCGCACGTCTTCGCCCTGGAATCGCTGCTGATCGGCCAGAGTCAGTTTCCCCGCCAGCAGGCTGCGCCTGAGCGGCGCGCGGGCGATGATGCCGACGTTGGCCTCTTTGGCCAAGGGAAAAACCGTGTCGGCCGGACCCTGGACGAGCAGGTTATACTCGATTTGCACCGAATCGCAGCGCCCGCTCTCGATCGCCGCGGCGGCCTCCTCCATCTTATTGATCGAGACGCCGTAGTGGCGAACCTTCCCTTCTTTCTTGCGCCGCTCCAGCAGCTCCCAGACATCCCCGTTGCGAATGACATCCACACTCGGATTGTGAAGCTGGTAGAGATCGATATAGTCGGTTTGCAGCCGCTTGAGGCTCTCCTCCATGACGCGCCCGATGTAGTCCGCGGAGAAGTCGGTCTTGCCCCGATTCGGCCCGACCATGATGTTGCCGCCTTTGGTGGCGAGGATCGCCTTGTCGCGCTTTCCCTTGAGCGCCTTGCCGAGCAGCGTCTCCGAGTAGCCGGCGCCGTACGCGTCCGAGGTGTCGATAAAATTTACGCCCGCCTCCAGCGCCGCCTCGATCGCGCTCAGCGACTCTTCGTCCTTCATCGGCCCGAAATGGCCCGCGTGCACCATGGTTCCCAGCCCGATCACGCTCACGCGCAGCCCCGTTCTTCCCAGCGTCCGATATTCCATCTCTCCTCCTTCTCAAAGCGTCACCATAGGACAAATCCGCGACCGAGCGCAAGATCCCTAATCACGGTGAGCGCGGAGCTCACCTCACATCGACGCCAGCCCACGGCCAAAGGCATCATGAACAGCGAGAGATTTAGCCAAAGGCTGCCTTTCATGTTTTCGCAATTGCGAAAACACAAAACTATTACCGCGAGAGTGAGGCCGAACCGGTGAATTCCCGTAACGCGCTAAGAAGCTTGTGTCTCTCTCTGCTACGGCTTTTCGGCGACAATTTTACCGTTCTTCCAAACGTAGATGGGAGTACCGTGCATGCGGGCGGTTTTACGGGCGGCTTTAGCGGCGCGGCGGAGCGCGCGTCCGACCGCTGCGGTCAGCTGCTTGGTTTCTTTACTCACCTTGTACTGTTTCATGGCCCTTGCTCCAAGACTCGTGGCTTATCGTGAGAGTTATCATACACCGTCCATCCGTCGGCTAAAAGACGGTAGGCGTTTTGAAAATTTCTCCAACTTCGGTCAAAACGCCGAATTACATCCGCTCGTGGAACGTTATGGCCTCCTTGTTTGACGCGAGCGGCGATGCGGCGTAGCGCAAGTCGTGGGGACGACAGGCGAAGATAAACGATCTCGATCCGGTAACCGGCCGCTTTCCACCGTCTCAAACGATTTAGATACACGAGCCCGCTCAGCGTGCTCTCAAATGCGAAGTCCAGCCGCGTCTTGGCGAGCCGGTCGAGTTCCTTTAAGACGAGGCGGCCGGCGGCCAGCGCCCCCAGCTCGGGCCGCAAGGGTGAAAGACCGCCGGCGATCAGGTCGGCGTTGACAAAATGGATTACCCCGGCGTCTTTGGGCAAAAACTCTCGCGCAAAGGTGGTCTTGCCTGCGCCGTTCGGGCCGGCGATGACGATGCAAACCGGAGATTTGCGTGATGCCAGGCTCATGATCGTAGCGATCTTAGTTAGGATAGGCCCGCGAAGCAAGGCGATGTGATGTCCTCGCTACTGACTCCTCACATTCCCGCCAGCAGGCGGTGCCACAGGCGCGTGCCCGCTGCAACCAGCAGAAAAAATAAGCCCGACGCCCAGAACGCAAATTCAAAGCCGTGCGCGTCGACCAGCCAGCCGACGGCCATCGGCGTGATGACAGGCGAGAGGTTCCAGCCTAGTCCCATGCTCGCCATCGTGACCGACCGGTCGCTCGCCTTGCTCTGCTCGGCCGCCTCCATCAGGTAGAGGAGATCCATGATCCCTCCCGCCGCGCCGAGGCCCGCGATGCACAGCGTGAGAAAAATCGGATCGCCCGTAGCGCCGCTTCCCAGGAGGAAGAGTCCGAGACAGCCCATGCCCAGAGCATAGATTCCTTTCTGGCGGGCTGGAATGATGACCGCGCCCAGCAGCAGGCCGGTAAGAACCGGTCCCACGGAGCGGCTCGAAAGCATCAGCCCGATCCATTGATCGCCGTAGTCGAGTTGGGCCAGGTAAAGAGCATAAATCGACTGCGTGAGGCTCGCGGGCAGCGCCGCGGCGTAGGAGATGGTGATGACAAGCCAGATCCGCCGATAGCCCAACAGGCGCGCGATGCCCGTGCCGATCCGCCAAACGCTCCGTCCCAGCGGCTTGGGCTCGACGTGGGGCAGCAGCAGGCCCAGCAGCGCGCAGAGAAATGCGAGCAGCGTGAGCAGTAAAAAAGAGCTGCGAAATCCCAACAGCGCCGCCATCAGCCCGCCTAAGCTCAAACCCACCATGCCGCCGCCGTAGTTGCAGGCCGCGATGCGTCCCAATTTTTTTCCGGTGCTGGCGCCGGGGAGCTGGCTGGCAAGCGATTGGATGGAGGTCCAGAAGGTGCTGCGGGAAAAGTAGGCGATCCCCTGCGCGACCATCAGCTCGACGTAGCTCTCCGCTGAAACGAGCGCGAGCCCGGCGAAAGCCATCAGCAGATAGCAGACCTGCAGCATGCGGCGTTCGCCGAAGCGGTCCGAAAGCGCGCCGCCGAGAAAGCGCACTCCGATTTCCGCGAGCGCGGGAAACGCGACGACGCTGCTCACCTTCAGCACCGAAAAACCGAGCGACAGCGCGTAGAGCGGGACCAGCACCTGCACCATCCCCATGCAAACGTTCCAGAGCACGGCGGTGCCGTAAGCGGCAAATAAGCGGAAGCTGGAGTTAGGCGGATTCATGCTGCGGTGACGTGGAGACAAAAATTAGCAGTGGGTGATCTGAACGGAGACTATCCGAGAGACGGCTCGGACGTCAAACAGCGAAGGACACCGAGCCTGCATGATTCATGCTCCGAGGAAGTGTCGTCACAGACAGTAGGCCGTGGGGCGGACAAACTTGAAACCTTCTTTGCGCTCTTGGCGTCTTGGCGCGATCAATCCGATCCGAACGATCTCGCGCAAAGCCGCAAAGGCCGCCAAGGGTGATGTTCAACGG
>Ga0156192_1028_pt1 | contig 60127 bp, 56 predicted proteins | sample RifCSPlowO2_12_FD_107845 | JGI IMG/M metagenome (GOLD analysis project Ga0156192, IMG submission 107845) | Deltaproteobacteria bacterium RIFCSPLOWO2_12_FULL_60_19
TATCCGCGCCGAGGTCATCGTCGACCAGTCCCGCTTCATCAAGCGATCGATCGAGGAGATTCAGTTCCACCTGCTGCTGGGGGCGATCCTCGTCTCGCTGGTGGTGTTGCTCTTCATGCGCGACTGGCGCAGCACGATCATCGCCTCGATCGCCATTCCCGCTTCGATCGTCGCCACCTTCGCGCTGATGCGGGCGATGGGCTTCACGCTGAACAACATCACCATGCTGGGGCTGGTGCTCTCGGTCGGCATCGTGATCGACGACGCCATCGTCGTGCTGGAAAACATCTTCCGCCACATCGAGGAAAAAAACGAGCCGCCCCGGAGCGCCGCGTCCAAGGCGACGCGGGAGATCTCGCTGGCGGTGATGGCGACGACGCTGTCGCTGCTGGTGATCTTCGTCCCGCTCGCCTTCATGGCGGGCCGCGTCGGGCGCTGGTTTCAGAGCTTCGGCATCACCGTCGCCTTTGCCGTCGCCGTTTCGCTGTTGATCTCCTTCACCCTGACGCCGATGCTGAGCTCGCGCTTTCTCAAGGTCAAGCGCGCGGGGCACGCGTCGAAAGAGGGGATTTTCTACCGCTGGATCGACAAGTCCTACGGCTGGATTCTCGCCTGGTCGCTGAGCCATCGCTGGACCGTGGTCGCCGTGGGTCTGGCGACGGTCCTCTGCACGGCGCCGCTGCTCTACCTGAGCGGGAAGACCTTTATCCCCACCGACGACCAGAGCGAGTTTGAGATGGTGATCCAGACGCCGAGCGGCTACACGCTGGCGGAGACCGACCGCATTTTGACGGAGCTGGAGGCCAAAGTGCGCCGGCTGCGCGGCGTGACTCACACCCTCATCACGATCGGCGACACCACCGGGCGGCTGCGGCCGGGCGAGGGAGACGTGACCGCCGGCTCGATCTACGCGCGGCTGGTCGACCTGTCGGAGCGGCCTTACAGCCAGTTCGACGTGATGACGGACGCGCGCAAAATCTTCACCGGCTATCCCGATCTCAGGGTCAGCGTTCAGGGCGTCAATCTGTTCGCCGGAGGCGGCGTGCGCGTGACCGACCTGGAGTTCAACCTGCGCGGCCCCAGCCTGGAACGCTTGCAGCAATACACCGACGCGATCATGGCGCGCATGCGCGAGCGGCCCGGCTTCGTGGACATCGACACGACCCTCTCCGTGCGCAAGCCCGAGCTGCGCACGCTGATCGACCGCAAGAAGGCGTCCGACTTCGGCATCCGGGTCGAAGACGTCGCCTCGACGCTCCAAACCTTCGTCGGCGGCGAGCCGGTGTCGAAATATCAGGAGGAGGGCGAGCAATACGACGTCTGGCTCAGGGCCTTAAAGGAAAAACGGAGCGACCCCCACGCCTTGATGAACCTGACGGTGCCCGGACGGGGCGGCCAGCTCGTCAAGATCGCTAATTTCGTGAATCTCAGCGAAGAGCTCGGGCCGGCGCAGATCGACCGCTACAACCGCCGGCGCAAAGTGACCATCGTCGCGAACCTGCTCCCCACGTTGCCGCTGGGCGAGGCCGTGACGAATATCCAGGCGATCCTTCGCGAACTCAATTTCCCGTCAACCTATACCGCGGAGTTTACCGGCCGGGCGAAGGTCCTGGCCGAGACGATCGTCAACTTCGGCATCGCCTTCGGCCTGAGTTTTATTTTCATGTACATGGTGCTGGCCGCGCAGTTCGAGAGTTTTCTCCATCCGATCACCATCATGCTCGCGCTGCCGCTCACCCTGCCCTTCGCCATTCTCTCGTTGATCCTGCTCGGCCAGCCGCTGGACATCTACGCGATCTTCGGCCTCTTCATGCTGTTCGGCATCGTCAAGAAAAACGGCATCCTGCAGATCGACTACACCAACACGCTGCGGGCCCAGGGCTGGGAGCGCGACCCGGCGATCGTCGAGGCGAACCACGCGCGGCTCCGGCCGATCCTGATGACGACGCTCATGCTGGTCTTCGGCATGCTTCCCATCGCGCTCGGCCAGGGGCCGGGCGCGGCCTCGCGGGCGTCGATGGCGAAAGTCATCATCGGCGGCCAGACGCTCTCGCTCCTGATCACGCTGGTGATGACGCCGGTCGCCTATTCGCTGTTCGACGACCTGGGAAAGAAAAAAGTGTTCGGATGGATTCGCCTTGCGGGATTACGACGGCCAAGGCCGAGGGCGGGATAAATCCCGCCCCTCGGCCTTGCAGGAAAAGCCGCCGCCCGGTTTGTTTCCGGCCAATGCAAAATGAAAATTGCAAAATGCAAAAGTTAAATTGTCCGCCCCGCCTTTCTTCATTTTACATTTTTCACTTTGCATTTTTCATTTTTCATTTTGCATTTTGTCTTCCTTGAACCTTTTGAACTTTTAAACCACTTTGCACTATTTTCCCCGCAGCTTCTCCATCTCCTGTTTCGCGCCCTGAAACTTCGGATTGATCCTGAGCGCCGCCTCAAATTCCGCTTGCGCCTCCTCTTTCCGCCCCATGCCGGCGAGCACCTTCCCCAGCTCATAGCGCGCCACGTCGTCGTCGGGGCAGAGCTTCAGCCCCTCGCGATAAAGCGCCACGGCGTCGCGCGGACTCTTGACCGCCTGCGCCTTCTCGAAATGGCGGAACGCCTGGTTGCAGGCCGCTTTTTTCTCCTCGGCTTTTTGCTTGGCGGCGACCATCTCCTCGCGCTCTTGCTTGAGGCGCGCGATCTCTTCTTCCTGCCGGCGAATCGTCTCCGCCTGCTGCCGCATCAACTCGGTCTCGCAACCGGAAAAAAAGAACGTCAGCAACGCCAACACGAGTCCGAACCGCCTTGAACTATTTTGAACCATTTGAACCACTTTGAACGTCTTGACCGAGTTGAACGCCTTGACCGAGTTATCGCGCTTTGGCCTTCATCTCTTCCAGCGCGAGGAAGATCTTCTCCGCCTTGATCGGCAGGTCTTTGATCCGCACGCCGACCGCGTCGAAGACCGCGTTGGCGATCGCCGGCGCGACCGGAATCAGCGCGCTTTCGCCGATGCCCTTGGCGCCGAACGGGCCGTTGGGGTCCGGCACTTCGACCGAGATCGGATCGATCGTCTCCGGCATGTCGCCGAGCGACGGCAAAACGTAGTCGACGAAGTTAGGGTTGATCGGCTGGCCGTTGTCGTAGGCAATCTCTTCGAACAGCGCCTGGCCGATGCCGGTAATCGCGGCGCCGGCCAACTGCTGGCGGCAGCCGAGCGGGTTGAGCGCTTTACCGACGTCGACGGCGGTGGCGTACTTGACGAGCTTGAGCCTGCCCGTATCGACGTCGACTTCCACTTCGGCGGCGCCGGCAGCTAAGAACCAAAACGCCGACGTGCTCTTCTCGCCGAATTCATTTTTGGTGGAGGTCTTGACCTGCCCCTCGCCGACCAGCGTGCCGCCCTGCATGCCGAAGCGCTTGAACATCGCGTCCGAATAATCGAGCTGCGCCTCCGGCAGGCGTATCTTGCCGCCGGCGAAGGTCACCTGCGCTTCCGGCACGCCGTATTCCATCGCGGCGATCTGCTTGAGCTGGCGCAGGATGTCCCGGGCCGCGAGCTGTACGGCCTTGCCCATGTGAAAGGTCGAGCGGCTCGACGACGTCGTGAGATCGTAGGGCACGACGTCGGTGTCGACGCCGAGAACCTGGATCGTCTCGAGCGGGATGCCGAGCTCCTTGCCGGCGATTTGCGCCAGCACCGTCTCCGAACCCTGCCCCATCTCGACCGTGCCGGTATATATGGATAAGCTCGCATCCTCGTTGAGCTTCACCACGGCGGAGGAAATCGACGGCGTGATCGTCGCTTTGATCATGCACGCAATCCCCTTCCCCCTCTTAATGTTTTCCCCTCTGCTCCATTGTTCCACTGTTCCATTGTTCCATTGCTCCATTCGCCCCCAGCCGATCGATTTCGCGACTTCGTCCAGGCATTCCTTAAGCCCGACGGCGCGGAGCGTCTCTTCCGTGACGAACTTATCGCCTTCGTCGTAACCGTTCTGCTTGCGCAGCTCGAGCGGATCGATCTTCAGCGCCGCCGCGATAATGTCCATCTGCGACTCGACGGCCCAGGCCGATTGCGACACGCCGAAGCCGCGGAACGCGCCCGCCGGCGGCTTGTTGGTGTAGACGGAATAGGAATCGATCTTGAGATTGGGAATCCGGTACGGACCGGCGGCGGTGTAGCCCGATTTTTTCGCCACGCGCGGTCCGATCTCGGCGTAAGCGCCTGTGTCGAGATGGATTTCACACTCGCGCGCGACCAGCGTGCCGTCGTTTTTGACGCCGGTCTTCATCTTGATGATCGCGGCGTGCTTGGTGATCGTGTAGAAAACTTCCTCGCGCGACAGCACCAGGCGCACCGGACGCCCGGCCTTCTGCGCCAACGCTACGGTGATCGGCTCGACTTTCGGATAGACCTTGCCGCCGTACCCGCCGCCCAGATAGGGCACGATCACGCGGACTTTGGAAACGGGCACTTTGAAAATATTCGCGAGCTGCGTGCGCACGACGAACGGATTCTGCGTCGTCGCCCAGACGGTGATGCGCCCGCCCGGCTCGACCTGAGCGATGCAGGCGTGGGTCTCGAGAAAACTGTGCTGCGTCGCCGGCAGCGTGAACGTGTCTTCGAAAATGCGATCCGCCTCGGCGAAGCCTCTTTGAATATCGCCGCGGTTGAGCCTGAAATGGGTGCAGATGTTGGTGCCTTCGACAGGCTTCAACTCCGCGAGATCGGCGAAACCGGAAGCCGGCAGCTTGACCGACTCGTGCACCAGCGGCGCGCCGGGCTTCAGCGAATCGTTTACGCTCAGGACCGCGGGCAGCTCCTCGTAATCGACCTCGATCATCCGCAGCGCCTCTTCCGCCGCGTCCACTGTGAGCGCCGCCACGGCCGCCACCGGATCGCCGACGTGGCGGACCTTTTCCACCGCGACGATCGTCTGGTCTTTGAACACGGGTCCATAGAAAGGCTCGATGCCCTGGTCATGCAGGATATCGTCGCGCGTCAGCACGGCCACGACGCCGGAGATCTGGCGAGCCTTGGACGCGTCTATTCTTACAATCCGCGCGTGCGGGTACGGGCTCCTGAGAATCTTGCCGTGACACATGCCGGGCACGCTCATGTCCGCCAGGTACTGCGCCCGGCCGGTCACTTTGGTTTTGTAGTCCAACCGGCGCACTGACTTGCCGATCTCTGTCGTTTCCATCGAGCTCTCCCGCATTCCGTGCGCAGTAGATCGTAAGGGGTCAGGCGTAAGGGGTTAGGGGTGGGAGGACGCCTCACGCCTCACCATTCACGCCTTACGGCTCTTTATCGATCAGATCCCCGCGACCTTCTTCACCGCCTGTATGATTTCCTGGTAACAGCCGCAACGGCAAAAATTTCCCCCAAGATAGTCCTTGATCTGCTCCTCGCTCGGCCGCGGCTGCTCGTCGAGCAGCGCCTTGGCCGTGAGAATGAAGCCCGACGTGCAGTAGCCGCACTGGAGCGCGCCGCAATCCATGAACGCCTCCTGGAGCGGATGGAGGCGGTCGCCGGCGGCCAGCCCTTCGATCGTCGTGAGCTCTGAGCCGTCGGCATCGACGGCGAGGAACGAGCAGGCGCTCACCGGCTTGCCGTCGAGCAATAACGTGCAGGCGCCGCAGACCTGCATGTCGCAGCCGAGCTTGGCACCGGTCAAACCCAACTGGTCGCGCACGGCTTCGAGCAGGCTCGTGCGCGGCGCGACCTCGACGGTCCGGTCCATCCCGTTCACTCGTAGGCGAATCTGTTTCTTCATCTCTAAGCCTTGTAAACGAACTCGCCCTTCGACGAGCTCAGGGCGAACGGAACATGATCAAAATCTGCTTGATTTTCCGTTCATGCTGAGCCTGCCTGTCCTGAGCGAAGCCGAAGGGTCGAAGCATGCGACGCGCGGTCGTACGCCACCGCCATCGCCCGCCGCACCAGCACCCGAACAATGCCCCTCTTGAATCTCTCCGAGCCGCGCAGGTCGCTGATCGGACTACATTCCTCCGCCGCCGCGGCGGCCGCCTGCTCGACCAGTTGCGGCGATAGCGGATGTCCCGTCAGCAGCGCCTCCGCTCCTTGCGCTCTCATCGGCCGGGGCGCGACGCAGCCGAGCGCGATCCGGACCGTTCCGCAAGTTTTTCTATCCGCATTCAAGGAAATTCTCACGGCGACGCCGACGCAGGGCTTATCGACCACCGAGCTGCTGGAGAAACGGATGTATTCGATGCCGGTGGCCGGCGGAGGGGGCGGCACGATGACGCGCGTCAGAATCTCTTCCTCGCCGAGGCTCGTTTGATAGAGATCGACGAACAGCTCCTCAAGCGGGATCGTCCGGTCGCCCGACGGGCCCGAGATCGCGACGCGCGCGTCGAGGGCGAGAAAAACCTGGGCGAGATCGGTGAGCGGCTCGCCCGAGGCGAGATTGCCGCCGACCGTGCCGACGTTGCGCACGCGGATGTTGGCCACCTCGCGCTCGACCGCGCAGAGGATCGGCAGCTTCTCCCGGATCAGTTGGGAAGTCTCCAGCTCGCGGTGCGTGGCGAGCGCGCCGATGACGAACCCTTCGCTCGGATCGAAACGGATTCCTTTGAGTTCCTGGATCTTCTTGATGTTGACGAGCGCCTTGGGCCGGATGAGCCCCTGCTTCATCACGATGCTCAGATAGGCGCCGCCGGCGTAGGGCCGCGCCTCGCCGCCGTAGCGCTTAAGCATCGCGCAGGCCTCGGCGACCGTCGCCGGTTCGAGATATTCGAAGTCATTCATGATCGAAAGGGTAGCGACGCCTCAGGGCGCAAGTCTTCGAAGTGAAAGTCGCCGGCCGTTCGGAGAGCCCGCGCATCCGTTACTGCCGGTGGGAATAAGTAGCTACCCATTGCGCGGGCTCGGAGAGCGGCTGGCGGCTTTCACTGCCTCCCCCTCACAAATACTTGACCTTATCCACGCCGGGGATTTCCACTTTTTCAAAGCGCCAGCGCTCTTTCATGGGGGCGGTGGCGTCGATTCCCAAACCGGCGGTGACGCGGTTCTCCGGACAGGAAGGGTCGAGCGTGGAACAGGCGATCCGCGGAACGATGATGGCGTCCTTGTCCGCCTGAAATCGCGTGGCCATCGCCCAGTCCACCTGCATCGGATCGAACGGATCGATGTCGTGGTCGACCACGATCACTTGCTTGAGACCGATCCCCATCGCAAGCAGCGCCAAAATCACGTTGCGCCCTTCGTTCTCCGCGCGCTTTTTGATCGATACCACGACGTGGTGCCGGAACGTGCCGCCGGGAGTCATGTTGACGGCGCGCACTTCCGGCACGATCTTTTTCACTTCGCGATACACCACGGCGGCATTCCCGTATTCGATCAGCGTGTGGTTCTCCGTGACCGGCATGCCCGTCAGCGCGGTCTGGTAGATCGGATTTTTTCTCATCGTGATCGCCGTGACCTTGAGCACCGGCGCTTGCTTGGCCTCGCTGTAACAGCCGGGATACTCGCCGTACGGCCCGTCGGCGACGCGCTCGCCGGGGATAGTCACGCCTTCGATGACGATTTCCGCGAAAGCCGGCACTTCGACATCGATCGTCTCACATCGGATGAGTTTCACCGCGGCTCCGCGCAGGCCGCCGGCGACGTGGTACTCGTCGATGCCGTACGGAACCTTGGCCTGCGAGCCAATGACGAGCGCCGGCTCGACGCCGATCGCCGTCGCGACTTCCAATCCGCGGTTTTTCTCCTCGGCCTTTAAAATCATTCGGCCCAGGTGGTGATCCGCCGGCGCCCAGAGCGACAATTTGTCTTTTCCCAGGACGAGCATGCGGTGGATCGACAGATTGCGAATATGCGTCTCGGGATCTTTGCCGACTTGGACGCCGATCGTGACGTACGGGCCGCAATCTTTGCTCGCGTGAGTGACGATAGGTAATTTGCTCAGGTCGACCTCGGCGCCGATCCACTTGATTTCTTTGACCGGCCCGCTGGAGACCGTTTCCGGCGGGATGCGCTTGTCTTCCAAGGTCAAGTAGCGCTCCAGCATTTGGTCTTGCGGAACGCCTAGACCCAACGCCACCAGCTTTCGCGTCGCGAACAGACCGCCCAAGACGCGCCAACCGGGAAATCCTTTGACGTTTTCGAACAGGAGCGCGGGACCTTCGACGTCCGAAGTCTTGCGGATGCCGGCGGCGATGTCGAATTTTACCTCGACTTCCTCCTTGACGCGGCGTAACTGTCCCTGGCCTTCCAGATAAGAGAGGTAACTCCGCAGATCGTCAAACATCCCTGCACCTCGCAGCGCTATTTCCGATTGGGATCGTAAATCACCACCCTCAGCTCTTTTCCCCTCCCGCCCTCGGGGCAGGCGCTGATGCCGACGAGACAATCCATCTCGGCGCGGAGATCCATGCGATCGCCGCCCGGCCTGGGGCGGATCATCGCGTAGCGCATGCTGCCCGTCTTGCCGTTGATCACCATCGTCTGAAAAATATTGAGCGGACTCGGCACATCTTGCTTGGCGACCTTGTACGGCTTGAGCGCCTTGGCGAGGTTCTCCCAGCAGCCGTGCTTGGGAGCCACGACTTTTTTTCGGCCGAGTTTTTTCCAGGTCGCGCCGTAGATGGCGAAGATTTTGTCGCCCCATTTCTTGTAGAAGGACGTGCTGCACATCCCCTTCTCCATGTCGTGGGCGCCCCGGTAGGTGTCTTTCACGATCGTCATCATCACGTTGTTGTATTTGGAGATCAGCACGTCGCCGGTGGTGACGTAGATTTTCCCCTGATCGACTTTCGTCCGAGCCTGATCGAATCGCTCCCGCACGTCGCGCAGGTTGAAGACCACGAAGTCGGCGGTGGACTCGCCGATGACGCGCAGCACGCGGCCTTTCTTGACGACGAACGCCTTGCCGCTGTTTTTTGGAATGACGGTTTCGGTTGCAGCCATGCTCGACTCCTGTTGCGCGATACGACCCTCATACGTCATCCAATGGCGTCGATCAAGGGCGCGCCGGCGCGCGCTTTTTTTCACCGGCCCTTGTCATGCGACGCTCGGGTGCGTAAGATTAACGAGAAGTTTCTCAGGAGCGGAGTTGGAAACCAACGATGAGTCCGGCAATGGCGATGCCCCGGATGAGGGCGACGTATCGGCTGCGTCGAATGCGCGCCCTGCTCGCGTGCCTGGCCGTGGCGTTTTTCACCTCCAGCGACGCCGCGCTGGCGCAGTCGGCCTCGGAGGACGCGCAGAAATGCGCTGAGATCGGCGGCAATCCCGACCTCAAGATCCATCACTGCACGCTGGCGATCGACTCGGGCCAGCTCTCCAAGGAAAACCGCGCCGCCACTTTTTACAATCGCGCCAACGCCTTTTTTGCCAAAGGGGAGTACGACCGCGCGATCTACGACTACGACTACGCCATCCAGGAAAACCCGAACGACGCGGCCGCTTTAAACAACCGCGGCAATGCCTATTCCAACAAGCGGGACTACGACCGCGCGATCAAGGACTATGACCGGGCCGTTCAACTGAACCCCAACTATGCCAACGCATTTTATAACCGCGGCAACGCCTATTTCGCCAAAGGAAGTCCCGACCAGGCGATCCAGGACTACGACCAGGTGATCCGGGCCAACCCGAACGATGCTTCGGTTTTCAACACCCGCGGTCTCGCCTATCACGACAAGAAAGAGTACGACCGCGCCATCCAGGACTATGACCAGGCCATCCGGCTCGCGCCGAATTATGCGCTGGCCTTCAACAACCGCGGCGGCGCCTACCGCGCCAAAAAAGACTATGACCGCGCCATCCAGGACTACGACCGGGCCATCCAACTGAACCCCAACTATGCCGTCGCGCTCAACAATCGAGGCATCGCCTATTACGACAAGAAGGATTATGACCGTGCGATCCGCGACTACGACCAGGCGATCCGGCTCAACCCCAACTACGCGGGCGCTTACTACAACCGCGGCAACGTCGCCTACGACAAAAAAGAGTACGACCGCGCCATCCAGAACTACGACCGCGCCATCGAGCTGAACCCCGCGTATGCCCTGGCGTTTTACTCTCGCGGAATCGCCTATTACGACAAAAAAGAGTACGACCGCGCCATCCAGAACTACGACCGGGCCATCCAACTGAACCCAAGCGACGCCGCGGCGTTCAACAACCGCGGGAGCGCCTATTACGACAAGAAAGATTACCTCCGCGCCATCCAGGACTACAGTCAGGCGATCCGGCTCGACCCCAACTCCGCCGAGGCGTTCTACAACCGGGGGAGCGCCTACTATGCCGACGACGACTACGACCGCGCGATCCGCGACTACGACCAGGCGATCCGCCTGAACCCAAACTATCTCCTCGCTTTTTCCAACCGCGCGCGCGTCTATTACGACAAAAAGGATTACGACCGCGCGCTGGGGGACTACGACCGGGCGATCCGGCTCGACCCCAACTCGGCGGAGGCTTTTGCCGCCCGGGGCAACGTTTATCGCGGCAAGAAGGACTATGTCCGCGCGATCCGCGACTACGACCAGGCGATCCGGCTCGACCCGACCCATGCCACGGTTTTTTTCGACAAGGGGCGGGCGTTATTCTTTTTCGACCGTCTTGAAGAGGCGCGGGACAATTTCTCAAGAGCCTTGGAGCTGCAGCCTGGGGACGCGCATCGCACCCTCTGGCTCTATCTGGCCAGAGCCAGAGCCGGCCAGGACGGAAAGGGCGAGCTGGCGACCAATGCGAAGCGGTTGGACCCGGCGGAGTGGCCGGAACCGATCGTGAAGCTCTATCTCGGCGGCGCGACGGCCCGCAGCGTGCTCGAATCGGCCCGGAGCGAAGAGGCGGAGCAGGACCTGGAGCGGCATTGCGAGGCCTATTTTTACCTCGGCCAACACGCCCTGATCCAGGGAAATCGGGAGGAGGCGATCCAGTTTTTCGAGGCCGCGCTCGAGACGGGGCTGACCGGCCACAGCGAGTACGAGGCCGCCGAGGCGGAGCTGGAACGGTTGGGAAAACGAGCGGGGTAGTTTGACAGGGCGCTACGTATAGTGGGAGAATCGACGGGAATTTATGGAACAGGACGATCCGCTGTCCGAGTCCGGCATCGTGACTCTCGAGACCGTAGTGCGAGAGCCGGGGGCCAACGCTCCAGTCATTAAGGTCGAGAACGCCACCAAGGCATTCCTCACGCCCGACCAGGGGGCGATGGTGGCGCTGCAAGACATCAACCTCGACATCCCCTACGGGGAATTCGTCACCGTCGTCGGCCCCAGCGGCTGCGGGAAATCGACCCTGCTCAAGCTCATTGCCGGCCTCACGCCGCTCTCCGGCGGGCGCATTCTCTACCAGGGAGCCGAGATCCTGGGGCTGAACACCAAGGTCGGTTACGTGCCCCAGGAAAGCAAACTCTTCCCCTGGCTGAATCTCGAAGAGAACGTCGCCTTTGGCTTGGACAAGAAGCGTTATCCGCGGCAGCAGCGCGAGCAACAGGCGCGCCACTTCATCAAGCTCGCCGGCTTGACCGGCTTCGAGAAATATTATCCGGCGCAGCTCTCGGGCGGCATGGGAAAACGGGCCTCGATCGTGCGCGCCCTGGCCTACGAGCCGCCGGTCATTTTGATGGACGAGCCGTTCGGCCCGCTCGATGCGCAGACGCGGATGATCCTGCAGGACGAGTTGCTCAAGATCTGGGAGCAGAAGCGCCAGACGATCGTCTTCGTGACTCACGATCTGGTGGAAGCGGTGGCGCTGGCGGACCGCATTGTCGTGATGACGCACCGGCCGGGGCGCATCAAGGATGTCTTGCGGGTGGGGATGAAGCGCCCGCGCGATATCTTCGAGATCCACCGCCAGGACGGCTTCGACCGGGCCTACGGGCGGCTGTGGAATATCTTTCGCCACGAGCTTAACATCAAGCGAGCTTAGGACGGACGGCGATGGCTGAAGAGATGACCCAGGAGCAAGCGCGTATTGAACCTTCGAGCGGCGTCAGGGCCGTCGCGCGCGAAGAGTTGTCGAAGCGCAGGATCTGGGTGCCGCTCATTCGCGTCGCCGTGATCGGCGGCTTCCTGGGATTGTGGGAGGCGGCGTCCACCTGGTGGATGGAGCCTTTTCTGATCAGCAGCCCGAGCCGCATCGTCAACTCGATGATCCAGGGCTTTCAGTCGGGCGACCTCATGCACAACACCTGGGTCACGTTTCAGGAGATCGCGATCGGCTTTCCGGTCGGGGCGATCTGCGGCATCGCCCTGGGCTTCTCGTTCGGCCGCAGCAAAAACCTGGCGGAGATCTTCGAGCCGATCATCATCGCGCTGAACGGCATCCCGCGCACCGCGCTGGCCCCGTTGTTCATCGTCTGGCTGGGCATCGGCCTTTGGTCCAAGGTGGGCGTGGTTTTCCTGCTCACCTTCTTTCTTAACTTCTTCAACACCTACGCCGGCATGCGGCAGATGGACCAGGAGTATGTCGACCTGGCCCGGCTGATGGGGGCGGGCCGATGGAAGCTCACCTTCCGGGTGATCCTGCCGGCGATCGCGCCCTATATGTTTACCGGCATCCGGACAAGCATCCCCTTTTCCGTCATCGGCGCGATCGTCGGAGAGTTCGTCGCCGCGACCGAAGGGCTGGGCTTTTTTATTCGCATGTCGGCGGGCCTCTTCCGCACGGCGGACGTGTTCGTCGGGATCATCGTGCTCATGTTCATGGTCATCGCCATGGATAAGATCGCCGAGATGATCGAGCGCAAAGCCCTTCGGTGGCAAGCGCGCACCGACCACGTAACGATACAAGGCTAAAGAATTTTGGATTTTCGATGTTTCGACGACACTCAGCACAGGTTTTGGATTTTCGATTTGAACCCTTTGAACAATTTTGAACTATTTTGAACAATTGCCGATAAGAAGAGGAGGCCGCAAAATGAAAAATAATCGCGCGACGACGACGATCGTTTCTTTGGCGCTCGCTCTCACGCTCGGCGCCGCTTCCGAGACACGGGCGCAAAAGGAGCTGCCGGAAGCGAGCCTCATGACGGCCGTGTCCAACTTCGCTTTCGCGGCGATCTGGGTGGCCGAGCAGCTCAAATATTTCGAAGCCGAAGGGGCGCGGGTCAAGGTTACACCGGGGTCAAGCGGCTCGGTCTGCTTGAACGCGGTGGTCGGCCGTTCGACCAATTTCTGCGCGTCGACCTCGGAAGGGCTCGTCCTGGCGCGGATCGAAGGGGCGCCGGCGATAGCGATCCAGGCGCACAATCGCGCCATGACCTTGAGCGTGGTGCTGCGCAAGGCGGTCGTGGACAAGCTCGGCCTGACGCGCGACAGCCCGATCGAGGCGCGGATGAAGGCGTTGACGCGATTGGGCACGCTCGGCGCGACGGGTCCGGGGGCGGCCTCGGAGCAGATCCTTCGATTCCTGGTGGCCAAGGCCGGCGGCGATCCGACAAAACTTAAGTTCGTTTACATCGGCGCGCCCGAGCTGCCGGCCTCGCTGATGAACAACGTGATCGACGCCTACGCGCTTTCTCCTCCGTCGGCCGAGATTACCGAGCCGAGCGGCAAGGGCTACGTCCTTATTCCGCTGGGCAAGGGCGAGGTGCCGGAATTGACCGATTATCCCTACGAGGTTTTGATGGCCCGTCCGGACTACGTCGAAGCTAATCCAAAAATCGCCACGGCCGTCGCCCGCGCCATCTCTCGCGGCGGCGCGCTTTTCCGGACCAACTCTGAAGCTGCGAAGGCGGCGCTTCGCGCCCATCGATTGTTCACCAAACTCGACAGCGCGGTTTTTGAGTTGTCCTACGCGATGGTCGCCAACGCCATGCCGGCCTGGGGCGACATGAACTCGAAGGGCTGGCAGAAGGTGATCAACTTCGCCGCCGGCTCGGGGATCATCAAAGACCCTGCGAAGACGCCGTCGGTGGAGGAAGGCGTTCTTTGGACCAATAAGTACGTGGGAAAACCCTAAGGTTCGGGAATTAGGAATCAGGGGTTAGGGATTGGGCATCCCAATCCCTAATTCCCAATCCCTAATTCCCAACCCCTAATTCCTGAATTACTTTATTTTCGCGGCCAACGACTCGTAGCTCACGCCCTCGCCGTTGTCCTGGCTGACCGGAAATCCGAGACCCGCCCAGCCCTCCGCGATGACGCGGCCCGAGGGGTCGCGCATCCCGCCGAAGCCCCCTTGCATGCTGGCCACGTCTTGATATCCGGCCTCTTCAAGCAACCGCGCGGCGGCGTCCGAGCGCGGACCCACCTGGCAACCGACGATGATCTTTTTCTCCTTGGGAAAATGGCCCTCGACAACTTTTACGAAGGCCTCGTTCAGCGTCATCCCCCGCGCCGGATCGGGAAAGGCGACCGGGATGTTGACCCCGCCCGCGGGATGGCCGGCCATGAACTCTCTCACCGTGCGGACATCGATGTAACTGCACTCGGGAGTCTTTTGCAGAATCTCGTAAGCTTCTTGAACGGAAATCTGTTTGATCGCCATAAAAACTCCTTGTTTCGCGTCAGTTGAAAACGGCGAACGGCTCCTACCTCTCCCCGCTCCGGCCTGCCTGCGGGTGTCTTGAAGGGCCGATATGTCCTCGCTTCGCGAGGAATCTCAAATCTCAGATCTCAAATTGAATCTGAAATCTGAGATTTGAAATCTGAGATCCCGCAGGGTTTGCATCGGCCCGAAAAGATACTCCAGGCAGGCCTTCTTCACATTCCCATGATATTGTACCCCGCATCGACGTGGAGCACTTCGCCGGTCACGGCGCTGCCCAGGTCGCTGACGAGATAGAGCGCGGTCTTGGCGACCTCCTCGGCGTCGATGTTGCGCCTCAGCGGCGCGCGCTCGGCGGCATAGTGGAGCATGTCCTTGAAACCCGAAATCCCCGCCGCCGCGAGCGTCTTGATCGGACCCGCCGAGATGGCGTTGACGCGAATGCCCGCCGGACCGAGATCATGCGCGAGATATCGCACGCTCGCCTCCAGCGCGGCTTTGGCCACGCCCATGACATTGTAGTTGGGGATCACTCTTTCCGAGCCGAGATAGGTCATCGTGAGAACGGAGCCGCCGCGCCCTTCCATCAGCGCCGCGGCATGGCGCGTCAGCGCAACCAGAGAATAGGCGCTCACGTCGAGCGCCAGCTGGAATCCCCGGCGGCTCGTGAGAACAAAGGCGCGGGATAGATCCTCTTTGGCGGCAAAGGCGATCGCATGGATCAGAATATCGAGACCGCCCCATTCCTGCTTGAGCGCCTGAAAGACCTTTTCGATCTCGTCGTCCTTGGTCACGTCGCAGGGAAGAACGATCTTCGCGCCGATGCCCTCCGCCAACGGGCGCACGCGCTTCTCCAGCATTTCGCCCGCGTAGGTGAACGCCAGTTCCGCCCCCTCGGCGTGGAGCGCCTCCGAGATCGCCCAGGCGATGCTCCGCTCGTTCGCCACGCCGAAAATCACCGCCCTCTTCCCCTTTAACAGCCCCTCCATAGCCGCCCCCTTTCGCTCATTGCAAAATGAAAAATGCAAAATGTAAAAGTCAAATTTTCCGATCCTTCATTTTACACTTTCCATTTTGCACTTTGCATTTTTACTTTCTTTTCGTCCGGTTCCCCCGGAGCCCCCTCTGCCACAGCGTCTCCTTCTCCCCCGTCTGCTTGCCCATCCAGCGCGCGAGCACAAAGAAAAGATCGCTCAAGCGATTGACGTACTTGAGCGGCCACTCTCCGACCGTCTCCTCGCGCGACAGCCGAAATATCTCCCGCTCGGCCCTGCGGCACACCGTCCGGCACTGGTGAAGCAACGCGCCGATCTTGCCGCCGCCCGGCAACACGAACGATTCAAGCGGGCGGAGGTCTTTCTGGCAGCGATCGATAATCTGCTCGATTCGCTTCACCTCCGGCTCGCCGACCCGATACATCCCTTCATAGGCGGCTTCCGCCGGCGTCGCCAGCTCGCTCCCAAGATCGAACAGCTCGTCCTGTATTTTTCCCAGCACCTCGTCCAAAAGACGGCGCGCCTTGCGCGCCTTTAGTTTTTTTGTATTGAACGCGCGCGCCAGGCCGATGATCGAGTTTAGCTCGTCGAGCGTGCCGTAGGCCTCGATCCGCTGCGCGTCCTTGGCGACCCGCTTGCCGCCGACCAGCGCCGTCTCGCCCGTGTCGCCGGTCCGGGTATAGACGCGTGTGATCCTTACCATTTCGCCTTCGGCGCATTGACCCTTTGAACTCTTCAACTCTCGGCGGTTCGCCCTCTCCAGAAGAGGTAAGCGGGAATGCCGAGACCCACGATGACCAGGCCCCACAGGGACTCCACCGGTTTCTGCGCCAGCGAGCCCCACACGATCCACAAGTGGGCGAGAATAAATATGACCGGCACGATCGGATAACCCCACAGCTTGTACGGCCGCTCAAGCTCCGGTCTTTTCCATCGGAGCACGATGACCGAGCCGATCGTGAGCGCGGAAAAAAGCGTGATGATGACGCTGACAAAGGTAAACAGCGTGCCGAAAGTGCCGGTGACGATCAGGAAGCAGGCCCAGATCGCCTGAAGCGCGATCGCGCCGACCGGCGTGCCGAAAGTCGGATGCACGCGCGCGAGGCTCTTGAAGAAAACGCCGTCGCGGGCCATGGCGTAGTAGATCCGCGGTCCGAGCATAGTGACGACATTCAAAGCCCCGAGGACGGATACCGTAATGATGGCGGTGATCCAGGCGGAGGTTTGATAGCTGAACAGCGCCGTCGTCGCTACTTCGGAGACCCGAAGCGCGCCCTTCATCTCGGTCACCGGCACGCCGTAGATATAGACCATGTTGACCGCCAGGTAGAGCCCGATCACGATCAAGTTTCCCATGAACAGCGCGCGTGGCAGGTTTCTCTCCGGCTCCCTCACCTCGCCGGCGATGTAAATGACCGCGTTCCACCCGGAATAGGCGAAGATCGCGGGAATAAAGGCGGCGCCGAACACGTTGGAGTCGGCGATCGTCGCCCAGTCGAAGAGCGGCGTAAAATGGGCCGTGTTTCCTTTGCCGAACAAAACTCCCAGGACGATGATGCCCGCCAGCGCCCCGATCTTCAAAATCGTCAGCACGTTTTGGGCGATGGTCCCCTGTCTCACGCCGATGCAGTGGAGCGCCGAGATCAGCAGCACGATCGCGATGGAAAAAATCGTCCCCACCGTGATGTTGATCGAGACGCCCGGGAAACCGGCGGAGAAGAGCGCTTCCTTCGCTCCCAGCGCGGGGAAGAAAAAGGCGGCAAAGCCGGTGAAGCTCACGGCGAGGAAAGCGATCGCGCCGGAGAACGTGACGAGGAACGAAGACCACCCGGAGAGAAAGCCCATGAGCCTGCCGTAAGCTTCCCGGATGTAGATGTAATCTCCGCCCGCGTAGGGGAGGCTGGCCGACAGCTCGGCGCAGCTGAGCGCGCCCGTGAGCGCCAAAAGCCCGCCGAAGATCCAGACCAACAGCACGCCTCCGGGCGAGGGAAGAGTCTCGGCGATCGCTCCGGTCGCGAAAAAGATGCCGCTGCCGATCATATCGCCGCAGATGATCATCACCGCGCTGAACAGTCCCAACCGCCGCGTCAATTCGCCTTGCGGTGACCTTGCCTGTCCTGAGCTTAGTCGAAGGGTCGAACTATCCATAAGGGTTTCATTCATAACAGGTTCGGCCTCATCGAGGCAAATGCGCCGCGTCTTTTCTCCCGTAGAAAACCATGCTAAACGTGTGGTGTCTCAGAACTTCGTCCTCAAATTCCGACCGTCATTCCGGCCGAGTCAGCCTGAGGCTGACGAGAGCCGGAATCCATACCCCCTCTTTGTCTCCCCCTCAGCAAGGGGGAGATTTAGTGGGGGTGCTGACAGGGGTCGGGAAAGGGCTCGCGCCCTCCCCGCCCTCCGAACCGTGCCTGCGGTTCTCCCGCACACGGCTCTCCAGTCGGGAATGACGATAAAGGGGGGACCGATTTTATCGGCGCATCTGTAACTCAGGACGCCAGTTTCGCCGGGGCCGTCAAACCTAATCGCAGTCCCTTGGTATGCCCGAAAACCTAGCGATGGATTTTCTCACGCATCATATGTTCCGCGCGAGCGCGCGGCGCTTTCCCGACAAGGAGGCGCTGGTCCACGGCGAAGAGCGGTTGACCTACAAAGAGGTCGCGGACCGCACGAGCGGCCTCGCCTGCGGTCTTAAATCCGCCGGTCTCCAAGCGGGCGACCGCGTCGGGATTTATTTCGACGCGTCGGTAGCCCAGGTTGTCTCGATCTTCGGCGTCTCGCAGGCAGGCGGCGTTTTCGTTCCGATCAACGGCCAGTTGTTCCCGGAGCAGGTAACCCACATCGCCAAGGACTGCCGGATGAAGGCGCTCATCGCCGGCAAGACCAAACTGGCTTCGTTGACGGAAGTTTTTAAGGAGATCCCATCTTTGGAGTTCCTCGTGGTCGCGGGAGAGGGCGAGTCCCCTGCCGTCGCTTTGCCCGCCCACGTTTTCGAGGAGTTGTGCGGGTCGTCGACTGAACAGCTGCACGACGTTGGAACCGAAAAAGATCTGGCGGCTATCCTCTACACCTCGGGCTCCACGGGAAAACCCAAAGGGGTCATGCTCAGCCACGCCAATCTCATGGCGGGCAGCTCGATCGTTTCGACCTACCTCGGCATCACCGACGCGGAGCGCATCCTGGCCGTGCTGCCGTTCAGCTTCGACGCGGGACTGAACCAGTTGATGACCGCGTTCCAGCAGGGCGCGACTCTTGTGCTGATGACGTTTGTCTTCGCCATGGAGATTGTTCAGATGATGCTGAAAGAGCGCATCACCGCGCTGGCCGGAGTGCCGACGGTCTGGAGCATGCTGGCCCACCCCGCCTCGACGCTCCAACGCCACGCTTTTCCGCGCCTGCGTTACATTACGAACACCGGCGGCGCGATGCCGCAAAGCGTCCTGGCCACGCTCAGGAAGGCGCTGCCGACGACCAAAATTTTTCTCATGTACGGCCTGACGGAAGCTTTTCGCTCGACCTATTTGCCGTCCGAGGAACTCGATCGCCGCCCGACATCGATGGGCAAGGCGATCCCTAACACGGAAATCCTCGTGATCGACGACCGGGGCCGGCGCTGCCGTCCCGGAGAGGTGGGAGAGCTGGTCCATCACGGGCCGACCGTCTCGCTGGGCTATTGGGGCCAGCCGGAGCTTACCGGTCGCGTCTTGAAGCCGCATCCCTTTTTGCCGCCCGAGGTGGGCGAAGGCGAGAAGGTATGTTACTCCGGCGACCTGGTGCGGATGGACGAAGAGGGGTTTCTCTATTTTGTCGGCCGGCGCGACAACATGATCAAGTCGTCGGGATTTCGCATCAGCCCGACGGAGGTCGAGGAGGTGCTGCTCCAGAGCGGCAAGGTGCGGGAAGCGGCCGTGATCGGCGTCCCGGACGAGGTGCTGGGACAGGCGATCAAGGCGTTCGTCGCGCCGCAGAGCGCCGAGCCTCTGGATAGCGCCGCTCTGCTCGACTTCTGCGCCGAAAAAATGCCGCGCTACATGGTGCCGAAATCGGTGGCCGTGTTAGATGCGCTGCCGAAAACTCCGACCGGCAAAATCGACTACCCCGAGCTGCGACGTCGCGAAGGACTTGCGTAGTTTAGGTAGGGGCGACCGGCGAAAAGCCGCGTGGCGGCCTCGCCGCTTTACGCGGCCGGTCGCCCCTACGAAGACAAATCGTTCAAAACAAATAGAACCGCTACCGATACCGAATCATACAACACGTTGACAGTCCCGTCGCCATGAGGTAGTTTTTTCCATCAGTTTCCGCCGCAGTGCAGATTGAGGCACCATGAGTCGGCAACAACACAGAGAAGAGCTGATCAAGTTCCTCCGCTCCATCCAGAGACGCGACTCTGCGATCAAGGAAGTCGACGACAGTCAAAGCCTGGTCGAATCGGGGCTCATCGACTCTCTGGCCGCGCTGCAGATCGTCTCTTATCTCGAAGAGGCCTACAAGATCGACTTCGGCGACAACGCCATCGACCCGGGCGACCTGCGCACCGTGGGCACAATTCTCGACATCATCGAGCGCGTAACAACATCGTGACCATCAAGGCCTGCCAAAGCGCGTTCCGGTCCGTCTCGCAGTTTCACGAAAACGAGCGACTCATCGGCTGGCTGAAAAGCCGGCCGCCGGTCCTCTACTTCACGCCAGAGCGCCGCAGGTCGATCCTGTTTTTCGGCGCGTTCGCCGCCGGGATGATCGCCCTGTTCCACCGAAACGCGCCGTGGAAAGCCTACGTCGATCCCGAGATCTGGCTCGTGCCGCTGATTAATTTTCCGCTCTTCTTAGGACTGATCTATCTCGTCTACCTCGCCGCGAAGCGGTTCCGCAAACTTCCGGCGGCGATCCGGCGCCGGCCCCACCTCCCCCTGCACCTGTTGTTTTGGGCCGCGATGACCGTGCTCTGGTTGACGCCGTCCGACGCCGGGCTGTGGCGACAAGCGCTGGTTCTTTTCACGGTCTCGCTTCCCTATCTGCTCTGGCGCTTGGGCTATTTGATCCTCTCCGGCCAGCGCGGCAAAGCCGCCGCCAGCCGCTTTCGCGATCATCTTATCTATCTCTGGCCTCTCTGGGGCGGAACCAACACGCCTTTCGGCAAGGGGCTGGACTATCTATCCCGCTGCGAAGCGAAGACGCCCGAAGCCTACGCCCGCTCCGTGCTGGCGGGAACCAAGCTTTTGTTGCTGGTCCTGTTATGGGAAGCGGCGAAGTTGGTGATGGGGGCGGCGATCTACGGCGATCCTAAAAACCCCCTGCTGAGCCAATGGGGCGGCTACAGCCTGGCGATCCCGCGGCTCAAATACGTCGCCGCGGATAATTCCCTCGCTTCGTTGCCCGTCACGTGGCTCAGCCTTTACCTGGAACTCATCTGGGAGACCCTCGACGTCGCGGCCAACGGCCACGGCTTCATCGGAGGCTTGCGGCTGTTCGGCTTCAATGTATTTCGCAACACCTACAAGCCGCTGCTCGCCGAGTCGACCATCGACTACTGGAGCAGGTACTATTACTACTTTAAGGAGCTGATGTTCGAGCTGTTCTTTTTCCCGACCTATTTGCGCTACTTCAAAGCCTACCCAAAGTTCAGGATGTTCGCCTCGGTCTTCGCCGCCGCGTTCGTCGGCAACATGTATTATCACGTGCTGCGGGAGAAGAACGGCCTGGCGGCGGGCCAGTTCAGAAGACTTTGGCGCAGGCTCGGCCCGCGGATCTGGTACTGCCTGATTTTTGCCCTCGGGATCTTCATCTCGATGCTGCACCAGCAGAAGCGGGAGGGGAAGACGGAGACGGCGAACACGGCGCGGGAGAAGCTCAGCAAGCTTGGAAGAATCGCCTGGGTCTGGACCTACTTCGGTCTGCTCAACGTGTGGAGTTCCGCGGTCAGCCTGCCCGTCGCCGGGCGGGTCAGATTTTTCTTTTCGCTCTTCGGTCTGCGATGAGCACATTCAGCGACGCTTACAGATCCGTCTCTCAATTTCACGAGAATGAGAAGCTGGCGGGTTGGCTGGCAAGGCAGCGGATCGTCGTCTGGCTGACGCCTGCGCGGCGCAGGTCTATCCTGTTTTTCGGCGCGATTGCAGTCGGCGTGGCGGCGCTATTTCAGTTGCGGAAACATTCCGCGGTGAGCACGTGGCTTGAGCCAAGCCTGGCGATGCTTTCGCTCGTCGGGCTGGCGTATCTTCTCTACCTTGCCGCCGCCAATTTTTCCCGGCTGCCCGCCGCGGTTCGGCGGCGGCCGCAGATGGCGCTCCACGCGCTGTTTTGGCTGCTCGTTGCGCTCGCATGGATAGCGCCTCCGGAGGCGGGAATCTGGAGAACCGTCGTCATTCTGGTCGCGGTTTCCATGCCCTATCTCATCTGGCGCTACGGCTACATGTTGATATCGGGCCAACGGGGCAAGGCGGCCGGAACTTCGTTTCGCGATCATTTGATCTATATCTGGCCTACCTGGGGAGGAACGAACACCCCGATCGGCAAAGGCGCGGATTACCTGTCTCAGTGCGAAGCCAAATCCGCCGACGCCTACGCGCGCTCCGTCCTCGCCGGAACCAAGCTCCTGATCTTGTCCGCCATCTGGGAAGGCGCGAAGTTCCTGATCGGAGCGCTGGTGTTCTCCTATCCAAAGAGCCCGCTGAAACCTCTCCTGGGAGACTACGGTCTGGGAATTCCCCGCATGAGACGCATCCTGATCGGCGAGGTCTCGGCCCCGTTGCCCATCGTGTGGCTAAGCCTTTATCTGGAGATGATCCTGGAGACGGTCGATATCGCCGCGCGGGGCCACCGCTGGATCGGCATATTGCGGCTTTTCGGCTTCAACGCCTTCCGCAACACCTACAAGCCCCTGCTGGCGGTATCGGTCGTCGACTTCTGGAATCGGTACTACTATTATTTCAAAGAGCTGCTGGTCGAGTTTTTTTTCTTTCCAACCTACGTGCGCTATTTCCGGACGCGGCCGAAGCTCAGGATATTTGCCGCAGTCTTCGCCGCGGCCTTCCTGGGCAACATGTACCACCACGTGCTGAGAGCGGACAAGATTCTCGTGGCCGGAGAGTGGGCGCAGTTATGGGCGAGGTTGAATCCGCGGCTGGTGTACTGTGTCCTTCTGGCTCTCGGCATTTATGTCTCGATGCTGCGCCAACAAAAAAAACGGGGCCGGGCCGCGACGGCGGAAACGGAAGCGACGAGGCTGCGCAAGGCTATACGGATCGCCGGGGTCTGGACCTTCTTCAGCATCATTTACATCTGGGATCTCAAAGGCAATATGACCATCTCCACACGGTTTGGATTTTTTTTGTCGCTCTTCGGCCTCTAGGCCGTCTTGTGGGATCGGGAGTCCTTTGATAGGCCGCATGTTTGCGAGTGAGTGCCTATGACGCTGACGACACTCCGCGACACCTACCGGGCCATCTCCCAATTCCACGAGAACGAGAAGCTGGCCGCCTGGTTACAAAGCAAACGGGCCATCGTCTGGCTCACGCCGGGACGGCGCCGGCAGATCCTGTTTTTCGGCGCCCTGCTAGGGGGCGCGATAGCCCTGTTCCGCCGCCAGTCGCAATGGAGAGATCATTTGTCGGCGACCAGCTGGCTCGCGCCACCCCTCGCGCTGCCGATTCTCCTGGCCCTGGTCTACCTGCTCTACCTTGCGGCGACGCATTTCAGCCGCCTGCCGGCCGCGGTCAGGCGCCGGCCGCAAATCGCCCTGCACTTATTCTTCTGGCTGATCATTGTACTCGCGTGGATCACGCCCAAGGAGGCGGGAGCCTGGAAAACCGCGATCTTCCTGATCGCGGTATCTCTCCCCTATCTCGTCTGGCGCTGCGGTTACATGTTGCTGTCGGCTCAGCGCGGCAAAGCGGCGGGAACGGCTTTTCGCGACCACCTGTTTTATATCTGGCCGATGTGGGGCGGAACCAACACCCCTCAAGGCAAGGGCGCGGATTATCTGACGCAGTGCGAAGCGCAATCCCCCGACGCCTACGCGCGCTCCGTCCTGGCCGGGATCAAACTGTTGATTTTGGCGAGGCTATGGGATCTAGCACAACTTCTCTTCGAGACGCTGGTCTTCGCCAACCCCAAGAGCCCCCTGGCCTCTCTGCTGGGAGAATACGGCTTGGGCATCCCCCGAGCGCGCAGAATCTTGAGCGGCGACGTCTCCGTCTCCTTGCTCACCACCTGGCTGAGCCTGTACGCCGAACTCATCTGGGAGACGCTCGACATCGCGGCGCGCGGCCACGTCTGGATCGGCCTGCTGCGCCTGTTCGGTTTCAACGTGTTCCGCAATACCTACAAGCCGCTGCTGGCGAAGTCGATCGTCGATTTCTGGAACCGGTACTACTATTACTTCAAAGAGATGCTGGTCGAGCTTTTTTTCTTTCCGACCTACGTGCGCTATTTCCGCACGCGGCCGAAGCTCAGGATGTTTACCGCGGTCTTCGCCGCGGCCTTCCTCGGCAACATGTACTATCACTTCCTGCAAGGGAGGACGGTGATCGCCGCCGGCGAATTGGCGAAGATCTGGGCGAGCTTGAGCCCGCGGCTCGGGTACTGTTTTCTGCTGGCGCTCGGCATCTACGTCTCCATGCTGCGCCAACAACGAAAACGGGGCGAGGCCGCTCCGCCGAACGCGGGAGCGGCGCTGCCGCGCCGGTTGATCCAGATCGCCGGCGTCTGGACCTTCTTCAGCCTGATTCACATCTGGAATCTCAAAGGCCCCGCGACGCTCTTCGACCGCGTCGGCTTTTTTTTCTCGCTGTTTGGACTGTAAGCCGTCTTGCGGGATCTGGAGTCTTTTGATAGGCCGCCTGTTTATGAGTGAGAGCCTATGACACCGACGACACTCCGCGACGCCTATCGATCCATTTCTCAGTTGCACGAGAACGAGAAGCTGGCCGCCTGGTTACAAAGCAAACGGGCCATTGTCTGGCTCACGCCGAGACGGCGCCGGCAGATCCTGTTTTTCGGCGCCCTGCTAGGGGGCACGATAGCCTTGTTCCGCCGCCAGTCGCAATGGAGAGATCATTTGTCGGCGACCAGTTGGCTCGCGCCGGCCCTCGCGTTGCCGATTCTCCTGGCCCTGGTCTACCTTCTCTACCTTGCGGCGATCCATTTCAGCCGGTTGCCCGCCGCGGTCAGGCGACGACCGCAAATCGCCTTGCACCTAGTCTTCTGGCTGATCATTGCGCTTGCCTGGATAACGCCCGAGGAGGCGGGAGTTTGGAAAACCGCGATCTTCCTGATTGCGGTTTCTATCCCCTATCTCATCTGGCGCTGCGGCTATATGCTGCTCTCGGGCCAGCGCGGCAAAGCGGCGGGAACGGCTTTTCGCGACCACCTGTTTTATATCTGGCCGATGTGGGGAGGAACCAATACCCCCCAAGGCAAGGGCGCGGATTATCTGACGCAGTGCGAAGCGCAATCCCCCGCCGCCTACGCGCGCTCCGTCCTCGCCGGGATCAAATTACTAATCCTAGCCCGGATCTGGGACCTGACGAAGCTTCTGATGGGGGTGCTGGTGTTCTCGAATCCGAAAAGCCCCCTGGCGCCCTCGCTAGGAGGATACAGTTTGGAGATTCCACGCGCGCGGACGCTGCTGACGAACGAGATTCCGGCATCCTTGCTCATGACGTGGCTCAGTCTCTATCTGGAGTTTATCTGGGAGACGCTCGACATCGCCGAGGACAGCCACTTCTGGATCGGCCTGCTGCGCCTGTTCGGCTTCAACGTGTTCCGCAATACCTACAAGCCCCTGCTGGCAAAGTCGATCGTCGATTTCTGGAATCGGTATTACTATTATTTCAAAGAGCTACTGGTCGAGTTTTTCTTTTTCCCGACCTACGTGCGCTATTTCCGCGCGTGGCCGAAGCTCAGGATGTTCGCGGCCGTCTTCGCCGCAGCCTTTCTGGGTAACATCTACTATCACTCCCTGCGTGCGAGTGGAATCGCGGCCGGCGAATTGCCGAAGATCTGGGTGAGCTTGGGTCGGCCGCGGGCGGGGTACTGCTTCCTGCTGGCCGTCGGCATCTATATCTCCATGCTGCGCCAACAGAAGAAACGGGGCACCGGCGCTCAGTCGCAAGCGGGAGCGGCGCTGCCGCGCCGGTTGATCCAGATCGCCGGCGTCTGGACCTTCTTCAGTGTGATTCACATCTGGAATCTCAAAAGCCCCGCGACGCTCTTCGACCGCGTCGGCTTTTTTCTCTCGCTGTTCGGATTCTAGGTCAATCGCTTCGCCTCCGACCTTTGACAATACGCCGGCTTTTCAGTAGCGAGGATGATGATGTTCGATTCTCTCATGACCGCAGGCTCGAACCTTCCTCGAACCGCGCTCTGTTTTTGGGCCTTGGCGGCGGCGCTGGCGATTTTCACGGCGTTTCGCGCATGGCTTTTTTTTGAGCGCCGCTCCGAGCTTGCCGATCTTTCGCCGGCCGAATGCCTGAAGCTTTTTTGGATCGGCTTTCGCCTTGACGCTCTGATCGTAAGCCGCGGGCTGTTGATTCTGATTCTCCTGCTCCTCCTCGCGCCAGAGAGCTGGCTCTCCGCGCTCCGCCCCGTCCTGTTGGCCTACGCCGGGATCTTTTTTCTTTTCGCCTGCTTCGCCGAAACCGCCGGGGTTTACTATTTCCGCTACTACGATTTTCGCCCGAACTATTTAGTTCTCGAGCACGGCGCGGACCGCGAGGTGATCCGTACTGTGATGAAAGAGTATCCGGTTGCGCGCATCCTGCTGATCAGCGTAGTCGGCGCCGCCGCCTGCCTGCTGCTTGTCGGCCGGTTCGCGCCGCTCGCCGCGACGTCTGCCGCCGGCCCGTGGGATCGTGCCGCGGCGGTTCTCATTCTCCTGCTCGCGGGCTTCGCTTCGCGCGGGACGTTGGACCACCGCGCGCTCAATCCCAGCGCCGCCGCGGTGACGACCAACCGCGTCGCCAACGAGATCGCCGCGTCGGGAGTCTTCAACGTCCTCTACGAATGGGCGCAGCAGAAAAAAAAACAGTACGGGAACTTGAAGTCGATGTTGCCGCTTCCGCCTCTGCCCGAGGCGGCGAGTCGCGCGCGCAGTCATCTTGGATCGCAAGGAAGATTGACGGACGATTCTCCGAATCCGGTGGTGCGCGTCATCGACGGAAAGCAGCGGGCCGAGTTTCTCAACGTCGTGCTGGTGGTAATGGAGAGCTTCACCAGCCGCCTGGTCGGGACTCTCGGCGGCTCGCCGGCGCTGACGCCGGAGCTCGACAAATTGGCCGCCGCAGGCGTGCTGTTCGAGAACTGCTACGCGACGGGCGAACGCACGATCCAAGGGCTGGAGGCGGCGGTCGCCTCCTTCCCGCCGCTCCCCGGCGTCAGCGTGGTGCGCCGCCCGCAGGCGCGCCAGGGCTTTTTCACGCTCGCGACGCTCCTCAAGGAGCGCGATTACGAAACGCTCTTTCTCTACGGCGGCCAGGGAATCTTCGACCACATGCGGGCGTTTTTCATCGCCAACGGCTTCGACCGCTTCATCGAAGAGAAAGATTTCGACAATGTCGATTTCCGCAGCCCGTGGGGCGTGTCAGACGAAGATCTTTTTCGCCGCGCGGACCAAGAGTTCCGAAGTCTTGCGGGCCGCGGAAAACCTTTCTTCGCGACGATGCTCACGGTCTCGCTCCATTCCCCGTGGGAATATCCGCCGGGGCGCATCGAGCCGCTGCCGGCGACGATCTCCATTCCACTCGGCTTCAAGTACGAGGAGCTGAACAATTTTCTCTACGCCGACTACGCGCTCGGCAAATTCATGGAGGCCGCGCGCGCCGCGCCCTATTTTGACGACACCTTATTCGTCTTCGTCGGCGACCACGGCGTGCATCTGCGCGGCAGCAAGCTGATCCCGGTCGATGAGTTCTGCGTCCCCGCGCTTTTTCTCGCGCCCAAGCATTTGCCGCCGCAGCGCATCGCGCGGGTCACGAGCCAGATCGATATTCCGCCGACGATCATGACCATTCTCGGCGGCGCTTATCGAAGTCCGTTTTTCGGCCTGGATGTATTGAACCATCAGAAAGACGACGGCCTGGCGATCATGAGTTACAACAAGAAGCGTTACGGGTTCATCTCGGGGCCACGCCTGACGATCATCAATGAGAAAGGCGGTGAGGCGGCGTTCGAGCGCGACGGCCAGGGCGCCTGGGCGCCGGCGCCCGTCACCGACTCAGCTCGCGTTTATAGCCAAAACGGCGTCGCCCTCCTCCAACTCGCCGAACATCTGTTGAAAAACGGCCACTACACCACGGCCCGGCAAGCCACAGCACCTAACGCGAAGCAAAAATCCTAGCGAGAATAACGAAAAAACTTACGCCTTGATGCAGGCGGCCCAGTGGTTGGGCCTGACTTCTCGCAATTGAGGCGCCGCCTCGCGGCACTCGTCAATTGCAATCGCGCAGCGCGGATGAAAGACGCAGCCCGAGGGCGGACTCAACAGGCTCGGCACCTCGCCGCCGAGGACGATCCGCTCGCGGCCGGCTTCCACTTGCGGGTCCGGGATCGGAATCGCCGACAGCAACGCCTTCGTGTAGGGATGGAGGGGGTTATCGTAGAGTTCCTGGCGGTCGGCGATCTCGACGACCTTCCCAAGGTACATGACCGCGATCCGGTCGCTGATATGGCGCACGACGGAGAGGTCGTGGGCGATGAACAGATAGGTCAGATGGAATCGCTCCTGCAGCTCTTCGAGCAGGTTGATGATCTGCGCCTGGATCGAAACGTCCAGCGCCGAGATCGGCTCGTCGCAGACGATGAACTTGGGTTCGAGCGCGAGCGCGCGCGCCACGCCGACCCGCTGGCGCTGGCCGCCGGAGAGCTCGTGGGGATAGCGGCGGGCCATCGATGGATTTAACCCCACCACCTTGAGCAGCTCCGCCACCCGCTCGCGCGATTCATTCCCGTTACGCGCCAGCCCGTGGACGTTGATCGGCTCGCCGACGATCTGCCCGATCGTCATCCGCGGGTTGAGCGAGCTGTAGGGGTCTTGAAAGACGATCTGCATCCGGCGGCGCACCGGCCGCAACTGTTCGTCGCTCATCCGCGTGAGATCCTGCCCTTCGAAAAAAACGTTCCCGGCGGTCGGGCGGTCGAGCTGGAGAAGACAGCGGCCCGTCGTGGTCTTGCCGCAGCCGGATTCCCCGACCAGCCCCAAAGTTTCTCCCTGGTGGATGGTGAAGCTCACGTCATCGACGGCTTTGATCCAGCCGACGACGCGCTGCGCGACCACGCCGCTGGTCACCGGAAAATATTTCTTCAGGCCGCGGACCTCCACGATCGGAGAACTTTGAATTTTTAATTTTGAGTTTTGAATTTCAGATCCGGAATTCATAATTCAACATTCAAAATTCAACATTATTATTTTAAGCTTTCGGCCACCCAGCATGCGGAGCGGTGGCCGTCTTCGATCTGCCTGAGCGGCGGCGTTTCGTGGGCGCACTTCTCCACGGCGAAGCGGCAGCGCGGCCGGAAGCTGCAACCGGGCGGCAGGTTCCACAAGTCCGGCGGCTGGCCGTCGATCGGCTCGAGCTTCGCCTTGCGCGGTTGATCCAGGCGCGGCACCGAGCGGAGCAGGCCGATCGTGTAAGGATGGCGGGGGTTGCGGTAGATCTCCGCCGCGGTGGCGCTCTCGATCACCTTGCCGGCGTACATCACGTTGACCCGGTCGGCATAGCGCGCCACCACTCCGAGGTTATGCGTGATAATGACCAGCGCGACGCCGAATTGCCTGCTGAGATTGCGCATCAACTCCAACAACTGCGCTTGAATCGTCACATCGAGCGCCGTCGTCGGCTCGTCGGCGAGAATGAGCTTGGGCCGGCAGGTGAGCGCGATAGCGATCATCACGCGCTGGCGCATCCCGCCGCTGAACTGATGCGGATATTCGCCGAGCCGGTGCTCGGGGTCCGCAATCCCCACCAGGCGGAGCAGCTCCAGCGCCCGCGCTCGCGCCTCTTCTTTCGAGACCGAGGCATGGGCCTCCAGCGTCTCGGTCAATTGGCGCCCGATCGTCAGCACCGGATTGAGCGAGGTCATCGGCTCCTGAAAAACCATTGCGATCTCCGCGCCGCGAATCCGCCGCATCTCCTCGTCGCCGAGCTTGAGCAGATCGCGTCCCTGGAAGTAAATCTCGCCGCCCTCGATGGACGCTTGCGGCCGGGGGGTAAGGCGCATGATCGACAGCGCGCTCATCGTCTTGCCGCAGCCGCTCTCGCCCACCAGCGCCACGGTCTCGCCTTCGCGCACGTTGAACGACACGCCGTCCACCGCCTTCACCACGCCCTGCGTGGTGTAGAGATAGGTTCTCAAGTCCCGCACTTCGAGCAAATCAGCCATCCTTCGATTCCCCTCAGGACGGTGAGCGTGTCGAACCGTGTAGCGCCTTCTCGATCGCCGCCATCTGGTTCTGGAGGTGCTTGATGACAACCGCCTCGGCCAGCTCCGCGTTTTTCTTGAGAAACGCGTCCATGATCTGGTCGTGTTCGCGCATCGAGTAGTCGAGCCGCTGCGGCAACTGGAGCGCGAGGATCTTGGTCTTGCGGATCTCCTGGCGCATCTGGTCGATCAACCGGTAGAGACGCTGGTTGCCCGCCAGTTCGGCGATGTAGCGATGGAAGCGGCTGTTGGCCTCGAAGTAGCGTTCGGTTTCCTTCGCCTTGTAGGCCTCTTTGAGCAGTTGGTGCAGCTCTCTCAGCCGCAGGATCTCTTCCGGCTGCGCGCGTTCCACCGCCAGTCGCGCCGCCAATCCTTCCAGGACGCTGGCGATCGAGTAGTACTCCTCGACCTCTTCCAGCGTCGGCTTGCTCACCGCCACGCCTTCGTTCGGCAAAAAAGTCACGTAGCCCTCCGCCTCCAGGCGGCGCAGCGCCTCGCGCAGCGGAACCCGGCTGACCTTGAGCGAAGCGGTCAGTTGCTCTTCGGAGAGCCTTTCGCCGGGTTTGAGCTTCCCCGTCACGATCGCCTCCTTTAGCTCCTCGGCGATGAGTTTGGTGAGAGAGCGGAAGCGCTTTTCCACGCGATCTTGCGCGCGCCTGATCATGGGCTCTCCTTCCGCCCGCGCTTGCTTTCATTTCGATCCGCCGGCGATGGGACCCTCCGCAACAGCTTCTTCAACGCCTCCCGCACGGTGCGCAACTGGCTCTTGACCGTAAAGACGTAGCCTCCGCCAAGCTGTCTTAGATAAACCTCGCGGCCGATCTTTAGATGGCTGACATCTTCGCCTTGCGCCATGATCAACTGCCCGCTTCGGTCGCGGATCAGCGCCAGCGCCAGCGGCGGGAGAAAGCCGTCGGGCGTGACGTACAGCATGGTGAAGGTTTCGATTTTCCCCTCCTCGCTCGGCGCGCGTTCTGCGGCTTTGGCTTTACGCTTGGGCCGGGGCCGCGGCGGCGCGGGCGTCCAGTGATTTTCCACTTGAACGCCGTTGGAGCGCTCTAATATCGTCACCAGATTATTCGCGCCCAAGCCGCCGGTGCTCTGCGCCAGCGCCCGCTTCGGCTCGCGCTTGAGCTTGACTTGCCCTTCTCCCCGCATTCTCAACGCGACTTCAACGATCTGCGCCACGCCGGTCGCGCCGATCGGATGGCCGCGCGCCTTGAGGCCGCCGGATGGATTGATCGGCAGCGGGCCGTCCATGGAAGTTTTCCCTTCCTCGACCGCCTGCCAGCCCTTGCCCGCCGGAAAAAATCCCAAATCCTCCGTGCTGATGATTTCAAACGGCGTGAAGGCGTCGTGGACCTCGGCGAAGTCGATCTCTTTCGGCGAAATGCCGGCCATCTGATAGGCGCGCTCGGCCGCTGCCTGGGTCGCGCGGAAGCAGGTAAACGACTCCCGCTCGCGCAGACCCACGGGTCCGGTCCCCTGGCCTATGCCGGAGACGAAGAGGTCGGTTTTCTCCGCCGTCACGACCACCGCGGCGGCGCCGTCCGTCATCGGCGAGCAATCATAGAGCCTGAGCGGCGTTGAGACAAGCTTGCTCGAGAGGTAGGTCTCCTCGGTAATGGGTTTTTGAAACTGGGCGAACGGGTTATGCGACCCGTTTAGGTGATTTTTCATCGCGACGAGCGAGAGAATGCGCTCAAGCTCCGAGTGGGAGAGACGGTAGCGCTTGCGGTAGCGCTCGGTGATCATCGCCGCCAGCGCCGGCATGGTCGCGCCGCACTGGCGCTCCTGCCGCTCGATCACCTCGGCCAGGATGCGCGTCGCGGCGCTCGTGCTGAGATGGGTCATCTTCTCCCCGCCCAGGACCAGCACGTGGCGATAGTAGCCCGATGCGACCGCCTGACAGGCCGTGTGCAGCGCCGCCGCGCCGGCCGAAGAAGCCGTCTCGACTCTGAGCGCCGGCAGTCCCGACAGGCCGAGCGCATCGGCCACCTGCGCCGCGATATTGCTCTCGCCGGTGAATTCCTCGGGGTTCATCGCGCCGATATACAGCGCGTCCACGTCTTGAACGGGAGAAGCGGACAAGGCGCGCGTGGCGGCCTCGCGCAAAAGCCCGATCAGCGTCTGGGAGCTTTTCCCAAACTTCGTCATTCCGACCCCAGCCAGGTACACGGCAGCCATCGCAATTCAATCTTATATACGACTTTCCATTAATTTCCACGCTGGAATGCGACTATCACCGCCGCCCGCCTGGGAGTCTCTCGGAGGGCCGGCGCGTGGGACGGGAGGGATCAATCGTACCTCGCGGCTACTCTCATCTCATGGGAGCAGCGCAACAACGACGTATCGCGTCGGCCCGGAGAGAGATTTCCAGGCGGGCTGTCTTCCAGGAACTTGACAAAGAACCACTCAGACTATAAATCAGGTAACGCAAACATCGGAAAGAAAGGAGAATCTTATGTCTGTTCGTGTCGGCGAAAAGGCGCCTGAGTTTACGCTTGACGGCGTCGTCAAAGGAGATTTCAAAACCGTCTCCTTGAAAGATTACCGCGGCAAGTGGCTGGTTTTGTTTTTCTACCCGCTCGATTTCACGTTCGTCTGACCCACCGAGATTAATGAATTCTCCGACAGGTTGTCGGAGTTCGAGCAACGGAATGCAGCAGTCGTGGCAGTCTCGACGGACAGCAAGTTTTCGCACAAGGCGTGGCTTCAGACCCCGCGCAAGAAAGGCGGCATCGAGGGATGCCAGTACCCGCTGCTCGCGGACTTTACCAAGAAGACGAGCGCGGACTACGGCGTCCTGCAAGAGTCCTCCGGCGTGGCGGTGCGCGGCCTCTTCTTGATCGAGCCGGAAGGAATCGTGGAGGCGATCCAGATCAACAATCTGCCGATCGGCCGCAACGTCGACGAGGCGGTGCGTCTGCTCGACGCCTTCCAGGAAAACAAGAAGCACGGCGTGGTCTGCCCGATCGGGTGGGCCAAGGGAAAAGAGGCGATCAACCCCGCCACAGCCGCAGCCTGGTTCGAGAAGCACGCGAAATAGCCGTTCGCGTACGCAGCATACCTGCGCGGGCGCCCGCGATCCTACTCCGGGTGCCCGTGATCTTTCCCATGCGGCGATGGGCGGCCGAGCCCGCCGCTGCCGCTCCGGAGGAAAAAGATGGAGACCATCGAGATTCCTCCCCTCTCCCAGAAGCGACTCCTCGGACTGTCGCGACAGACTCTAGAAAATTTCGTCCTCAAGCAGAACAGGCTGGCGCCGTTGGTGGATGATCCCCATCTGCTGACCTCGCGCTACGGCGCCTTCGTCAGCTTGCACCGGGGGCGCGAATTGCGCGGCTGCATCGGAACCTGCTTTCCGACCGACCCGCTTTACCAAACCGTCGCTGAGATGACCGAGGCGGCCGCCTCCCGGGACCATCGAGTTCAGCCGATTACTCCACGGGAGCTTGCCGAGATTGTGATCGATATTTCGGTTCTCAGTCAGTTAGAGCCCGCCGCCGCGCCGCTCTTTCTGGAAGCCGGCAAGCACGGCCTTCATTTGGAACAAGGACGAAGGCGAGGAGTCCTGTTGCCCCAGGTCGCAACCGAGCACGGCTGGGACATGGAAACTTTTCTCGCCGAGACTTGCGCCAAAGCGGGGCTGCCGAAAGACGCCTGGAAGTCGCCGGAGACTAAAATTTCCAGCTTCACCGCGTTGATCCTCGAGGAGGAGAGATGAGACGGCGCAACGCCCTCGCCTTTCTCGCCGGGTGGCTCCTCTTGCTGCCCCGCCGCGTGGCGGAGGCCGTCTGCAATCCTTCGATGGTCCGCCTGTTGGAAGGCGGGCGCGATCTGGTCCAGCTCCGCCCGGGCCGCTCGCCCCGGCTGGCCAACTACTCGATTCAGTGGTTCGGCCATTCGAGCTTTCTCATTCAGTCGGGAAGCGAAACCAAAGTCGTCACGGACCCGAACTTCAACGTCACGCCCGGCATCGCGGCTGACGCCGTCACCGTGAGCAACGACCACTTCACCCACAATAACGTCGGCGCGGTCACGGGCAATCCGGTGATCCTGAGAGGCATCACGCTGCGCCAGACGTGGAATCCGATACGGACGAGCGTGAAGGACATCACGATCGTCAACATTCCGAGCCAGCGGGGACCGGCTTGGGGCGAGGTGGCGAACTCGATCTTCATCTACGAGATGGGGAGCCTCTGTCTCGCGCACCTTGGAAATCTGGGGCATCTCCTGACGCCGGAACAGGAAAAGGTTTTGCAGAAAGTGGACGTGCTGATGACGCCGATCGATGCGATGACCAATCTCGGCTTTGAAGACTTGCTGAAGGTGATCGGGCAGGTGCGGCCGCCGATCGTGATCCCGATGCACTACGACGCGCCGCGCCAGGTCGAGCTGTTTGCCAATTTTGTCGGCGCGCGCCATCCCATCCGCCGGATCAAGGATACCCAGCTCGTTCTCAGCCGTCCGATGCTGCCCGCCGCCACCGAAATCTTCATCATGACCCACCCCCGCCCGCTCTTTTCCTGGGAGTGACTCCTCCACGCGTCAGTCGGCCCAGGTTGGATTCTTCATGGCACGGGGAACAACCGCGGCACACTGTTGTCCGTGGGGCGAGCCGTGAAAGGCGACGGCACTGAACGTGAAGTTTCAGTGTTGCAGAGACCTATTGCCGTCGACTGGAAGGGCTTGCCCCACGGACACTGAACGATCGGGGTTAGGTTACGTATTTTACTTCACCATTTGTTAGTGTTATAAAAATCGAATTAGGCATGAGCCTGGAAGGACTTTTAGTGAATCAGAGAGAGGTCAAGTTTTTCCGCCGGCTTCTCAAGCAGCGCGTTCAAGAGCTACTCACGGAAGCGGGTAAGACGGTCGAAGGAATGGATGAGGATGAGAATTTTCCCGACCCGACAGACCGGGCGTCCTTGGAATCCAACCGCAACTTCATCCTGCGCATCCGCGATCGCGAGCGCAAGCTGATCGTCAAAATCGAAGAGGCGTTGGCGCGATTGGACGACGGAACTTACGGCGTCTGCGAGGAATGCGGAGAAAAAATCGGCGCCGAGCGGCTCAAGGCCCGGCCGGTGACGACCCTCTGCATCGACTGCAAATCGGACCAGGAAGTCGAAGAGAGAAAAAACCGACGGCTCGTCTAGCTCTCCCCCGATCCGCATGAGAATCAAGAAGGCGGTCATTCCGGTTGCCGGCTTGGGCACGCGGCTGCTCCCGGCAACCAAAACGGTCCCCAAGGAGCTGTTGCCGATCGTCGACGTTCCGGCGATTCAATACGTCGTCCAGGAGGCGGTGGACTCCGGCGTCGACGAAATCATCTTCGTCACCGGCAGAGGAAAGGACGGCATCGAAGATCATTTTGACGAGTCGCCCGAGCTCGTGCAGGTCCTGGAGCAGCGCGGGCAAAAGGAGCTGGTAGAACAGCTCAAAGCGATCTCCAAAATGGTCGAGGTCGTCTCGGTCAGGCAAAAGCAACCCCTGGGGCTCGGCCATGCCGTCCTTTGCGCCCGGGATCTGGTGGGCAGCGAGCCGTTTGTCGTTTTATTGCCGGATGATATTATCGACGCCGAGGTGCCGTGCGTGCGGCAGTTGCTGGAGGTCTTCGAGCAGACGAAAGAATCGGTCCTGGCGCTTCGCCGGGTGCCCAAGTCCGAAGCGCACCGCTACGGAATCGTCGGCGGCAAAGCGATGAGCGAGCGGCTCTGCCAGGTCGATACGGTGGTGGAGAAGCCTCAGCCCGCCGACGCGCCGTCGGAGCTGGCCATTGTCGGACGTTACATCTTCCGGTCCGAGATTTTTTCCATGCTGGAAAAGGTCGCGCCCGGCAGGGGCGGCGAGATCCAGTTGACGGATGGCATTGCCGGGCTTTTGCGCGAACGAAAAATTTTTGGTTATGAGTTCTCCGGGATCCATTACGACGTCGGCGACAAGCTCGGCCTCGTGCGCGCGACCGTAGCCTACGCGCTCAAGCGAGCCGATCTCCGGGAGCCGCTGAAAAAATTTCTGGCACAGGCTGTCAACGAAAAGCTCTAGCTGCTATATTTTCCGGGGCGGGGGGTAACTGAAAACTAAAAACTGATAACTTGATTTTCGTGGGGCCGTAGCTCAGCTGGGAGAGCGTCGCGTTCGCAACGCGAAGGCCGTGGGTTCGACTCCCATCGGCTCCACCAAATTTTTGCTTCGCAAAAATTTGAGAGCATTGGAGCATTCGACATTAGAACAATGGAACAAGAGAAGGCCCAAAGAACTGCGAGAATGCGGTCTACTGCTCCATTGCTCTAGTGTTTTTTGCCGATATCGACAAGGAAGGAAACAAAGCGGGCGGCCTTTTTTCCGCTAGAGTGCCGGGTCACCTGGCTCTCCAACTCATCCAACCGCGACCATAGCCCATGCTTGAGGCTTTTGATCTCTACTTCCCGGGTCGCCAGGAGCAGGTCTCGCTGTTTTATCTCGGTCAGGAGCTTTTCAATTTCTCCGTGGATCTTCTCTTCCAGCCCCTCGAGGTCCCTTTCTTTGGCGCAAAGCAGAGAGTATTTTTCCTCGATTTTTTTCTCCCAGTCCTCCAAATTCACGACCGTCGACGCTTCGAGATTGATGAGGCCCCGGGGGCGGCCGTTGCGCGGCTGTTTTTGCGCCGTGCGCGCCAGCAGCGTCGCCAGTTTTTTCTCCAGACCGCGAACCCGGGCCGCCTCCTGCCTGGCGCTGGACTCAGCTTGCTTCAGGCGCGCGGCGATTTCATCCACGAGCCGCGCATTTCCTCTGGTCCGGCTCCGCGCACCCTTGGACGATCTCCCTTTCCCTTTGCCGCGCACGCTCACAACCTACCCCTCGCTGTCCCGGTTGATTTTACTGGGAATATTCCGCTGGCTAGAAATCGGTCGGAGCATAGTCAAAGAACGGCGGGAATGCAAGCAAAAAAAGAGTTGGAACCGATCTAGGCGCCGGTCGAAGCAGCGCCGCCTTGGGCTTGAAGCACGGCCCATGCCTCGTCCCGATAGGTGAGGCGGGTCGCTTCGCACGGCGCCACCCGAAACGAGCGATACCGATTCAGCGACGTTCCGGTAATCCGGCACAGCACCGCGGCGATCGGAAAATGGTGGCTCACGATGACGGCTGTTTCATCCGGCCGGTGACGCCGCGCGATGCGGCTCATTCCCTCCCACACCCGCGCATCGACCTCGGTCAGCCGCTCGCCGCCGGGAATCAAAACCTCCCCCGGCCGCTCCCGCCACTCCCGCAAAAAGTCCGGCATGGCGGAGTGGATCTCGGCGAACGTCAACCCCTCGAGCTCGCCGTGGTCGAGCTCGCGCAGGCGCTCTTCGACGACGACGGCCAGGTTGTGAGTTTGCCCGATGATGGCCGCGGTTTGAACGGCCCGCTTGAGGTTGCTGGAATAGATCGCGGCGATCGTCTCGCCGCTTAAGGCGGTGGCTACACCAGCCGCTTGCCGCCGGCCGGTATCATTGAGATCCAGGTCCGTCACTCCCTGGCACCGTCCTTGAAGATTCCACTCGGTCACTCCGTGGCGCAGTAAGATGATTTGCATAAGTCCGTCGCCGCGCGCCCGTTGCTCAGCCTTCTTCGAGAAAGCTCGGCTGTATGTCGATCTTGGCTTTGGCTTTGAGATTGTCGAGCAATCTCGCCAGCGCCTTTCGCCGCTTATCCGTCAACGCCTGCTCCATGATGCGGCCCTTCTGCTTTGCGAAGAGCTCCATGTCCGCCCCCTGGCTGCCCTTAAACGCCAGGATATACACAGCCTCTTTCTGGGCGTACAAACGGTCGGCTACCGGCTGGTGCCGGGATAACGCGATGTCTTCCGGCTTGGCGTCTTGCAACCGCCCGATTTTCGGCATGTCGGAGTCGCTGCGCAGAAACCATCCGGTCTCGTTCACCTGGACATTTTGCTCTTTGGCGGCCTTGTGGATGTCGCGGTCCTTCTTCAACTGTTCCAGCACCGCCTGAGCCTTCTGTTTCGCCAATTCCAGCGCCTTGGTCTGTTTGAGCCTCTTCTCGATCGTCGGGCGCGCCGCTTCGAGCGGGAGAAGCGCGGACTCTTTGCGGTCCTTGACCCTCAAGAGAACATAGCTGACAGCGGCTTCGATGGGGGGACTCAGCTCTCTGACGGCCAACGAAAAAGGGGCGCGTTCCAGAGCTTCCACTTCGCTCAACCCATGCGGGACATCGTCGGTGCTGAAATACGGCGTCACTTCAAGGGTGAGTTTTCGCTCCCTTGCAATCGCCGCGAGGTCGGCCCCGGAAGCGACTTTCTGGCGGTCCGTCTCGGCGGCCTGCGCCGCCTTCGCCTTCCCTGCCTCCGCCCTGAGCGCCCGGAGGAGCTCCGGCGTGGCCTCCTTCAGCCCCGTGGTTTTTTCTTCCCTCATCTCTTCGATCTTGAGAATATGGTAACCTGCCGGGCTTTCGACCACACCGGTCACCCCGCCCTTTTTCAAACCGGCCAGCGCCTGTTCGATGGCGGGAAACAGTTGGCCCGGTTTCACCCATCCCAGGTCCCCACCCTGGGACGCGCTTGCGTCTTCGGAATACTTTTTGGCCAACGACGCGAAATCCTTCCCGGCGCGGGCCTCTTGCAGCGCCGCTTCAGCCCGCTGCTGCGCGCTCTCCTTCTGCTTGAGGTCGCGGCCGGGCGGTGTTCGAACGAGGATGTGGCGCAGCTTGAGCGAGCGGGGCTCAAAAAATTTCGCCCGCCGCAGGTTGTAGGCCTCTTCAATCTCTTTGTCTGAAACCTTGAGCTGGGAGCCGAACTGGTCGAACGGATAGCTCACGTACTCCACCTGGACCTTGAGCGGCGCCTTCAACGTGTCCTTGTTGCGTTCGTAATAATTTTTGATCTCCTCCTCGGTGAGCTTGACCTGGCCGACGAAATCGCCGGGCGCGAGGCGGATGAAAGAGAAGTTGACCCTTTCTTCCCGAACGCGGTATTGGTCGCGCACCTCCTCCTCGGTCACCTCCAGCGCGTCCTGGACTAGGTCGTAGAGTTTTTGGATGGCGATCTGTTCGCTGCGCTCCGCCTCGAACTGGCCGGGCGCGATGCGGCTCTGCCGCATAACCTGCAGGTAGCGATTCTTGCTGAACTGACCGTTGACTTGAAACTCCGGCATGCGCGCGATCGCTTCCGACAACTCTTCCTCCGTCGCCTCCAACTCGAGCCTGCGAGTCTCTTGCAGAAGCAGGCGGCGCTGGATGAGTTCTTCCAGGACTCTGTTTTTAAGTTTCAAATCTCGGATCAATTGCTCCGTCAGCGCCCCTTTGAAAAGCTCTCGTTGCTGCTCGATGACTCGCTGGAAATGGAGCAAAAACTCGCGCCGGCTGATGGTTTCGCCGTTGATCTGCATCGCCTCGTCGGCCGCCTGCTCGTTGAGGCTTCTGCCGCCGTAGAACAGCACGAAGACGACGATCACAAGCAGGAGCAGGAAGATAACGACCCACGATCGTTTTCGTTTGCGCAGAAAATCAAGCATCGTCGTTGAATCCTTTCACGCCGAAGACTGGCCGGCCGGCAGGTTTTTTATGATAAGGAATGACTCGCGTCATTGCAAACGCGCGCCTCCCGCAAGAACGCCCGTTCTACGTTTCGGCGTCATCTTGCTACCGCGGAACAAATTTGTTATTTTCTCAATAACTTAGCTCTTCTTCCGGGAATCAAAAGGAGTTTTGTTCATGCTGGATTCCCTATTCAGCCTGTTTTCGAACGATCTAGCGATCGATTTAGGAACCGCCAACACTCTGATCTACGTTAAGAACGAGGGGATTGTCTGTAACGAGCCGTCGGTCGTCGCTGTGCAACACAGAAACGAGCGCGGCGGCAAGAAGGTCCTCGCGGTCGGAGCGGAAGCGAAAAAAATGCTCGGCAGAACGCCGGGCAGCATCGTCGCGATTCGCCCGCTCAAAGACGGCGTGATCGCGGATTTTGAGATCACCGAAGCGATGCTGCGCTATTTCATCCGCAAGGTGCAGAACCGCCACACCCTCGTGCGTCCCAGGATCATTATCGGCGTGCCGTTCGGCATCACCGAGGTCGAGAAACGCGCGGTCCGCGAGTCGGCGGAATCGGCGGGGGCCAGGGAAGTCTATCTCATCGAAGAGCCGATGGCGGCCGCGATCGGCGCCGGCTTGCCGATCACCGAACCGACGGGCAGCATGATCGTCGACATCGGCGGCGGGACCACCGAGGTCGCCGTCATCTCGCTCTCGGGGATCGTTTTTTCCCGCTCGATCCGCGTCGGCGGAGACAAAATGGACGAGGCGATCGCCCAGTTCATCAAGCGAAAGTACAAGTTGTTGGTCGGCGAGAGGACCGCGGAGCTGATCAAGATTACGATCGGCTCGGCCTATCCCGGCGATGAAATTCAAACCATGGAGATCAAAGGACGAGACCTCGTTTCCGGCGTTCCCAAGACCGTCGTCATCACCGACAAGGAGATCCGCGACTCGCTGGTCGAGCCGCTCAATCAGATCGTCGAGGCGGTCCAGATCTCGCTCGAACGCACGCCCCCGGAGCTGGCCTCGGACATCGTGGACCGCGGCATCGTCCTCGCCGGCGGCGGGGCGCTTTTGCGGAACATGGACTTGTTGTTGCGCGAAGAGACCGGACTGCCGGTGGTGCTGGCCGACGACCCGCTCACGGCGGTGGTCATGGGCGCAGGCAAGGCCCTGGATGAGTTGACGTTGTTGAAGGAGGTCGCAACCAGTTAGACCGCGCTTGACCGCAACCCGCCGTTGAGCGCGGGCTGAGAGCTCCATGCTTTCTTTTGTTCGCCGCTATCAAGTCCTGGTAAGTTCGTTCCTCTGCGTTCTGCTGTCACTTTATCTCGTCGCTCCCGCCGCGAAAGGGGGAAGCCGGGCCGATCCGATCGGTCCGATATTGATCGCCTTGATTCGTCCGCTTCAGACCGGCGTGCGCGCCGTCGTCTCAGGAACCAAGGACGTGTACCAAGGCTATCTGGCCCTCATCGGTCTCAGCGCCGAGAACGACCGGCTGCGATCCCGTATCGTCGAGCTGGAGGCCGAGAGGAATCGTCTCCTCGAAGCGGAAGCAACCAACAAGCGGCTGCGCGAGCTCATGGACTTTCGCTCCGAACTGCCTCCCGGCTCGATCACCGCCTCCGTGATCGGCAACAGCGCCAGCACCTGGTTTAACAGCGTCCTGCTGGACAAGGGAACAAGCCACGGGGTGAATAAAGGCATGGGCGTCGTATCTCTCATGGGAGTGGTCGGTCAGGTCGTCTCCGCCACCTCGAAAAACGCCAAGGTCCTGCTGATCACGGACCCTCATAGCGGAGTGGACGTGCTGACGCAGCAAAGCCGCGCCCGGGGCATCGTCGCGGGATCGCTGGAAACCGGACCGATCATGAAATATGTTAAGCGCAGCGAAGACCTTCAGGAGGGAGAGCGGCTGGTCACCTCGGGCCTGGATGGAGTTTTTCCGAAGGGGCTCCTCGTAGGGACGATCTCCAAGGTCCAGAAGAAGAGCTTCGGGCTGTTCCAGCACGTCGAGGTCAACCTCGCGGTCGATCCGTCCCGCATCGAGGAAATTCTCGTGGTGCGGGGGCAACCGGCGCAGGCGCAGAACTAGAGCCGGGACGAGTTCCACGTGAACGTAGGCGTTTAATGAGATTATCTCTGCTCTTCATCGCCGCAGGTTTTCTCGTCGTGCTGTTGCAGACGACCGTGCTCCACCTGCTGCCGCTCGGCCGGTTTGTTCCGGACCTGGCGCTGGTGCTATGCGTCTATCTGGGGTTAAATCATCCCACGGTCGGCGCCGTGCTGGGGTCTTTCATCCTGGGCTACTCCGTCGATGTCTTTTCCGCCGGCGGCGTGCTCGGCCTCAACGCCTTCGCCTTCTCGCTGGTCTTTCTCGCCGTCTATGTTAGCTCTCGAGCCATCTGGGTCCATAGCCCTCTATCGAGCGCTCCGGTGGTGTTTTTCGCCTCGTGGATCAAAGTCGCCGCGTTGCAGGGGGTATGGACGCTGTTTCTGGCGATGGAAGGGCTGGGCGCCGGCGCTCTGAAGTACACTCTCGTCGATGCGATCCTGGCGGCCGTCTTAGCCCCCGGAATCTTTTCCCTGCTCAAGCGCGGCCAGAGTTACCTCGAAGAGGTGCGGATGCCCGTGCTATAGTGCCGTCATGATTCCTTTGAGCTCTCAAAAAGAAGTTCCGCCGGAGTTTCGCCAGCGCACGCAGGTCCTGTTCGCCATCGTTGGCGTCGCGCTCGCGTTTCTGGTCTGCCGGTTGTTTTTTCTCCAGGTCGTTGACGGCGAGCGTTACACCTATCTCTCGGAGAACAACCGCATCCGGCTCAAACGGATCCCCGGCACGCGGGGGATGATCTTCGATCGCAACGGCCAGCTCCTGGTCGACAGCCGCCCCTCGTTCGATCTCCTGTTCGTCCCCGAAGACGCGCCGGAGCGGGAGAAGACGCTGGGCGAGTTGGCGCGCTTCCTGGGCCGGGATGTCAACGAGTTCCTGGACCTGCTCGAAGAGAACAAAGGCCGCCCCCCTTTCGAAGAAATCGTTTTGGGAAGAGACGTGGACTGGCGCACGGTGGTTGCGGTCGAATCGCATCAGCTCGAACTGCCCGGGGTAACGCTTCGCACCCGGCCGCGGCGCAGCTATCTGATGAATAGCATGGCTGCTCATCTGCTCGGCTACCTCGGCGAGATCGGCCCCCGGCAGTTGAAACTGCAGAAGGTCAAGGGCTACAGCATGGGGGATGAGATTGGCCAGTTTGGTCTGGAGCGTACCTGGGAAGAATTTCTGCGCGGCCGCAGCGGCGGACAACAAGTGGAAGTGGACGCGCTGGGCCGGCGCGTTCGGACGTTGCACGAAGTCGCAGACGCGCCGGGGTATAACGTTTCCCTGACTCTCGATTGGGAGCTTCAAGAAATTGCCGCGCAGGCTTTCCAGGGGAAAGAGGGCGCCGTGGTGGCGCTGGAAGTCGATACCGGCGCCATTCTCGCCATGATCAGCACGCCGGCCTTCGATCCCAACACCTTCGCCCGGGGAATTACCGGCGACGAATGGCGCGCGCTCACGCGCGACCGCCTGCACCCGCTGAACAACCGGTCGATCCAGGGACAATATCCGCCCGGGTCCACGTTTAAGCTGATCCTGGCCATCGCCGCCTTGGAGGAAGGCGCGATCCATCCGGACACGCAGCTATCGTGCAAAGGATCCATGATGTTCGGCAACCGGGCCTTCCGCGACTGGAAAAAGGAAGGACACGGGGCGGTCAATCTCCGCAAAGGACTGGTACAATCCTGCGACGTCTATTTTTACCAGATCGGCCAACGGCTCGGCGTGGACCGCATCGCCCACTACTCGCGCGCGCTGGGGCTCGGGGAAAAAACCGGCATTGCGCTCGAGGACGAGAAGGGCGGCCTGGTTCCGGACAGCCAGTGGAAACAGCGACGCTACGGGCAGCCCTGGTTTCCCGGAGAGACGCCGTCGTTGGCGATCGGGCAGGGCTATCTCACCGTGACGCCTCTCCAGATGGCCAACCTTTACGCCGCTTTCGCCAATGGAGGAACCGTCTATCGGCCGTGGTTTGTGCGCAAGGTGGAATCGCTCGACGGCACGGTGATCCGTGAATATGGACCGGAGAAGATCCGCTCCCTGCCGCTCAAGCAATCGACGCTCGACCTGGTGCGCGAGGCGCTGGCGGACGCGGTGAACAGCGGAGAAGGAACGGGCGGCGCGGCCAAGTCCCAGCTCATCCGGATCGCCGGCAAGACCGGCACGGCTCAGGTCGTCGAGATGAAAGGGCAGATCGTCAAGAGCGAACAGCTCGCCTATCTCATCCGAGATCATGCCTGGTTTATCGCCTTTGCGCCGGCGGACAAACCTGAGATCGCCGTCGCGGTGCTGGTGGAGCACGGCGGTCACGGCGGCGCGGCGGCGGCGCCCATCGCAAAAAAGATCATCGAAAAGTACGCTGCCGGCCGGACCTCGCCCCCGCCGTCGGTCGAGCAGCTCGCCGGCGCGCCGGGAGGGACGCGTGCTGATTGATCGCAGGCTGGCGTCGCACTTCGACTGGACGATCCTCGCCGTCAGCGTCGCGGTCGCGGCGCTGGGAATTCTCACCATCTATAGCGCCAACTACAGCGTCACCGAGCACAGGTCCGGCGCTCTCGCCTGGAAGCAGATCTATTGGTTCCTGCTGGGCATCGTCGTGATGCTGAGCGCGTTGACTTTCGATTATCATCACATCGACCGCTTCGCCTACCCGGTCTATGGTGCGGTTCTGGCCTCTCTGCTGCTCGTTCTTGTCATCGGATCGGTCGGCGGCGGCTCGCAGCGCTGGCTCAACCTGGGATTTTTCACTCTCCAACCTTCCGAAGTCGCCAAGCCCGCTCTCGTCGTCGCGCTGGCAAAATTTTTCCAGTACGACGAGCCGCTTGACGGCTACCGGCTGCGCGACCTCTCGGTGCCCTTCCTGTTGATCGCGCCGCTCGCCCTGCTGACGCTCGTCCAGCCCGACCTGGGCACCGCGGTCATCCTGGTGTTGGTTTTCATCAGCGTGGTCTTGATGGGGGGGCTGCGCATCCGCTCTTTTCTCTATCTCGTCGCCACCGGGCTGGCGCTGCTGCCCATCGCCTGGCATTTTTTAAAGTCTTACCAGCGCGACCGCATTCTGACGTTTCTTAATCCGGACCTCGACCCGCTCGGCGCCGGTTACCACATCATCCAGTCCAAGATCGCCGTCGGCTCCGGGAGATTTTTGGGAAAAGGCTTTCTCAACGGCACCCAAAACCGGCTTGATTTTCTCCCCGCGCAGCATACCGACTTCGCCTTCGCGGTTTTCGCCGAGGAATGGGGGTTTCTCGGCTGCGTGATCCTGCTTGGGCTTTACTTCGCGTTGATGGTGGTGGCGCTCAGAGTCGTGGCGCGGGCCAAAGACCGGCTCGGAGCGATCCTCGCCTTCGGCATGCTGAGCATTTTTTTTTGGCAGGTGGGGATCAATACGGCGATGGTCACCGGCATGATGCCGGTCGTGGGGATTCCGCTGCCGCTGCTCAGCTACGGCGGCTCTTCGATGGTATCGATGATGGTCGGCGTCGGCCTGCTGATCAACGTCAGCATGCGACGCTTTACTTTCTAGGCGGTAGGGGCGACCGGCCGCGTAAAGCGGCGAGGCCGCCACGCGGCTTTTCGCCGGTCGCCCCTACGTGACGTCTTCTTTACCCAATCACATTGTCGATCGCCTGGATCAGCTTGGCCTTCGGCGCGGCGCCGACGATCTGCTCCTTCACGACGCCGCCCTTAATGATGATGAGATTGGGGATCCCGCGCACGCCGTAGCGCGACGGGGTGAGCGGATTGTCGTCGACGTTCATCTTGGCCACCTTGAGCCGCCCCTGATATTCGCCGGCCAACTCCTCCACCACCGGCGCGATGACTTTGCATGGCCCGCACCACGGCGCCCAGAAGTCGATCAGCACCGGGAGATTGGAGCGAATCACCTCCGCCTCGAAATCGGCATCGCTTACCTGTAGAACGTTTGCCATTGTTCGTCCCTTTCTTTGAATCCGTGTAAAAAACGTGAGGCGTGAATGTGAAAGGGCGACCGGCCGCGTAAAGCGGCGAGGCCGCCACGCGGCTTTTCGCCGGTCGCCCCTACGGTTGCCCGTTGTCTATCGCTAAAGCGTCGTTAAAAATTTAACTAGCGTCCGCACGCCGAATCCCGTGCCGCCTTTGGGGCAGAGAGGGCTATCCTTTTCCGCAAACGCCGGTCCCGCGATATCGAGATGCGCCCAGGGAATGTCGGCGACGAACTCCTGCAGCAGCAGCGCGGCGGTGATCGCCCCGCCGTAAGAGCCGCCGATATTTTTGATATCCGCGACGCTGCTTTTGATCTCTTCGCGATATTCCTTGACCAGCGGGAGCTGCCAGAGCTTCTCCCCCGCCTCTCTCCCGCAACCGATCAGCTTCTCGGCCAGCGCCTGCCGATTGCTGAAAATTCCGGCGACTTCGTTGCCCAGGGCGACCATACAGGCCCCGGTAAGAGTCGCCAGGTTGATCATGTAATCCGGCTTCTCTTTGGCCGCGAGGGCCAGGCCGTCGGCCAAAATCAACCTTCCCTCGGCGTCCGTGTTCAGGACCTCGACCGTCTTGCCGTTCAAATAGCGGATGACGTCTCCCGGCTTCTGCGCGCTGCCGCTCGGCAGATTGTCCGTGGTCGGGATATAGCCCGTCACTTCGACTTGCGGCCGGAGCACGGGCAGCCGGCTCATAGCGCCGATGATCGCGGCGCCCCCCGCCATATCGAGTTTCATCGTCTCCATCGACTTGGCCGGTTTGAGCGAGAGGCCGCCGGAGTCGAAGGTAATCCCCTTGCCGATCAGCGCGACTCTCTTCTTCGCCTTTCCCTGCGGCTTGTAGCGAATGACGATAAAGCGCGGCTCCTCCACGCTCCCGCGATTGACCGCCAGCAGGCCCGCCAGCTTCATCTGCTGAATCTTTTTCTTGTTCCACACCTCTACGGTCAGTCCCCGGCCGCGACAGTGGCGCCGCGCCTGCTCTCCCAGGAAGCGCGCGGTGGTGACCGAAGGCGGCTCGTTGACCAGATCGCGGGCGAGGCAGACGCCCGGGGCGATATCCTGGGCGAGACCCGCCGCCCGCGCCAGCGCATCGCTGCTCTTTAAGCCGGGACGGAAAAACGTCACGCGCTGGATCGCGGTCGCCGGCTTGCGCTCCGATCGATACTTCTCGAACTGATAAGCGGCGAGCGAGATTCCTTCGACGACCGCCGCCGCGGCGGCGCTCTCGCCATCCTTGTCCGGCGCGAAGAAAAAGCCGATTTCCCGCGCTCCCTGCGCCGACGCTTCCTTGCGCGCCCGCGCTCCCGCCTTTCTCCAGGAGTCAGCGTCGATCTCCTCTCCTTTTCCCAAGCCGACGAGCAGGAGATTCGCCGCGGGGAGCATCCCGCTCGTGGTGTAAAGCAGCGCGCTCCCCTCCGACGCGGTGAAGCGGCTCCGGCGGATTCGTTCCGCGAGCCCGCCCCGTAGCCGTCGGTCCAGGCGGCGCAGCAACGCCCCTTCGATCTCGCTCTCTTTCACGGGGACAGCGAGCAGATCGGTCCTTACGTGCTCGGCCTGCTGATCTCTGAACTTTACTTCCATCCAAACCCCTCTTAGCTCTTTTGCCGAATCAGGTTCATGAACTCGTTGCGCGTCTCTTGCCGGGTCCTGAAAGCGCCCAGCAGTGTGCTGGTGATGATCAGCGAATTTTGCTTCTCCACGCCGCGCATCCGCATGCAGAGGTGTTCCGCTTCGATGACGACCGCGGCGCCCAAAGGATTGAGCTTCTCCATGATCGTCGTCGCGATCTGGCTCGTCAGCCGCTCCTGGACCTGAAGCCGGCGGGCAAAGACGTCGACCAGCCGGGCCAGCTTGGAGACGCCGATGATCTTGTGGCGCGGCAGGTAGGCTACGTGCGCTTTGCCGAAGAACGGGAGCAGGTGGTGTTCGCAGAGAGAGAAGAAATCGATGTCCTTCTGGACGATCATCTCTTCGTAGTCTTCGGTGAACACTGCGTTGTTGATCACCTGGTCCGGGTCCATGTGGTAGCCGCGGGTAAGAAACGCCAGCGCTTCGGTGACGCGGTGCGGGGTCTTTTTAAGCCCTTCCCGCTCGGGATTTTCTCCTATGGATTGGAGGATCGCGCGGATATGCTCTTCCATTTGATCGTTTTTCACAAACCTTGCCTTACGGAATTGAAGCGAGATTGCCGGAGATTCGGCGGTCGAACGTTAAAAAAAATAGCACTTACCTACGGGGAGGTCAAACCTGAGCGTCAGAGCGTCCGCGCGAGCCGCGGCTTACAGCCTCTCCAACAGCCACTGCGGAGTGAGCCGGATCGCGTAGATATTCAGCAGCGTGAAGTAGTCCGTGACCAGCAGCAGACCCACCAGGACCAGCAGAACGCCGGCGACGACGTGAACGTAGCGGAGGTAACGGCGGAACGCGCGGGAGAATTCAAAAAAAGAGTCGATGGCGACGGCGCTCAAAAAAAACGGGAGCGCAAGACCCGCCGCATAAGCGGTGAGAAGAAAGACGCCCTCGCTCAGCCGGCTCGAGGTCGCCGCCCAGGTAAGGATCGCGCCGAGGATCGGCCCGACGCACGGAATCCAGGCCACGGCGAAAGTGACGCCGACCAACGCGGAGCCGACGTAGCCCGCCGGTTTGTCCTTGAGATTGACCTGAAAGTAGCGTTCGAGAACCGAGATTTTCAAAAACCCAAGGAGGTAAAGGCCCACCAGCACAATCAACGCCCCGCCCAACACCCGAATTGCGCTCCGATAACCTGCAAACAGGCCGCCCAAAAAACTGGCCGAGACTCCCAGGGAGACGAAGACGATGGAGAATCCGAAGATGAACGCCAGCGAGTTGATCACGACTCTGCGGCGGACCACGCCCCGGCCTTGCGCGCCCTGCATCTCTTCCAGCGACACGCCGGAGATAAAAGAGAGATACGACGGAATCACCGGCAGCACGCAGGGAGAGAGAAAGGAGAGGAGACCGGAGGTGAAAGCGACAAAGAGGCTGATTTCCGTCATCGCTTGCCGTCCAGCAAATCTTTAATGAGTTGCTTGGCCCCCGCGCCGTCCCACTTGGCCGGGCCCCACATCCTGGCGAGCCCCTCGCCTTTAGGGCCGATCAGATAAGTCGTCGGCAAACCCCATGCCCCGTAGAGCAGGCCGATTTCACCCTCGGGATCGAAGAGCGCGGGATAGGTAAACTTAAGCTCCCGAACGAAGGCCAGCGCGTCGTCCCGGCTGTCCTTCACGTTGACCGCGACAATCACAAAGCCCCTGGCTTTGTACTCCTGGTAAAGCCGCTCCATCTGCGGCATCTCTTCCCGGCACGGCACGCACCAACTGGCCCAGAAATTCAACATCACAAGCTTGCCGCGGAAGTCGGTTAACGCTACCTTCTTCTCCGCGCCGTCGACCGACGCCGGCTTCCACCACCGGCGCACTCTCTGCCAGAGCGAAGACTTGGGCGCGGCCCGGCCCTCCGAAAGCAGCGGCAGCGCAAATTCCGGCGTTGGAGAGGAATCTTTCATCGCCTCCAGGTTGGGCACCAGCTTGTAGTTCACCGCTCCGCTTGCGCCAGGTTGCGGCGCGATCGCGCCGCCCCACAGCCAGAGGCCGGCGAAGACGAGCAGAAAGCTCCGAGTGAGGATATTGCCATTCATTGCGGTAGTCGTCTTGTATGAATCTAGCCAATGGCTCTGCGAGAAGCAATCCTCGCTCTAAGAACCCCGCGCCACGTGTAAAAGTTCCCGCGCCGGAGCGGCGCTAATCTTCCGTCGTCGGTTCCGGCAAGAGAATCTCTTCGCCTAACTTCGTCACGATCCAGCGATGGATGTCTCTGACAATTGCCTCGCCGCCGGCCTCGCCCATCATCCAGTGGCCGCGGTCCGGGTACTCTTTCATCTCACCCCCCAACCGCTCGGCCAACTCGCGTTGCGACGCGACGGGCACGACTCGATCCTCGCCGCCCGCGACCACCAGGACCGGACAGCGGATTGGATTCGGCTGCGCCGGGATGTCGCGGTCGAAAAAATCTCCGATCAGATGAGGTGACTCCGGGACCAGCGACTTGAGCAACTCCGACTGCCGGTCTTCGCGGACCGTATTCAGCCAGCTCCGCCGGAAGTCTTTTTCTTCGATGCGAAATGGGCGGCGGAGAAATAACAGCGGCGCATATTTGAGGCGCAGAAGCCGCATCGCCGGCGGCAGCGCCGGTTGGATCGCCCTTGGCGCGAGGCCGGCAACTTGAATCAAGGCGGACACATTTTCTTCTTCAGCCGCTTGCCGCGCGATCCAGCCCCCAAGACTATGACCCAGGAGGATCGGCGGACAGGGCGACTCGCCGATGACCCGCTTGATATCGCTTACGCAATCCTGGAACGTGAGCTGCCGCAAAACTTCGAGCGGACTCTCCTCAAACCGCCCTCTAAAGTTCATCGCCCAACACTCCCAGCCGAGATTGCAAAAATGGGTATCCCACGGCTTCCAGCAGAGACTCGATGTCCAGGGGCCGTGAACCAAGATCAGCGGCGATTTAAATTTTAGCTGCTCGGGCGGAGAGACGTCCACCGGCAGGTTGCCGATCCACTTTTCCATTGCGTGGAACCTTACCAACTCATCCTACAAACGACAAAGCCCTTCGGGATTTAGCCGAAGGGCCTTGCTTTCCAGGTAGCCAGGACAGCTACCCTGTCGCCTGAGAGATATGGAGGGTTTAACTCACCGCCACCACACATCCTAACCGTTTACCTTTTCTTTTTCTTCTTGGCCTTTTTCTTTGCCATAGGCACCTCCTTTTAGGATTCCCGTCGGTGGGCATTGGCATAAGAGGTGGGAAGTTGTGGCTCAGGCGAGAAGATTTCTACCTCAGAAACCCTCCTCCATTTCGTCGTTGATCGGATTATAGGGACACAGGCCCTTGTATGTCAAGAAAAAAACGGGATTTTACTCGATTCGGGGCATCGCCCATCCCGAATTCGCGCCCGCTATTCTCTAAGCCTGATGATATTGAAGGCGGAAATCGGGCGGAAAAAACCTTTGAGGTTAAGCTCGCCGAGAGATTCCGCTTCGACAAGCTGCTCAACCTTGCTTAGCGTCTTCTGATTGGTCACGATCTGCCCGCCCTTGGCGTCGTCGCAAAGGCGCGAGGCGAGATTGGTCACGTTGCCGACCGCGCCGTAGTCCATCCGCCCTTCGAAGCCGATGTTGCCGAGCGTGGCATAACTTGCAGCCAGGCCGATGCCTAAGTCCAGGTCGAATCCGCGCTTGAGCCAGCCCGCGCGCAGCTCCTGCGCCTTGGCCCGCATCTCGACGGCCATCCGCACCGCGCGCTCCGTGTGGTCGTCGCAGGCGATCGGATCGTTGAAAAAAATCATAATGCCGTCTCCGGCAAAGCGCTCCAGCGTCCCCTCGAACTTGAATACCAGTTTCCCCATCTCCGCGTGATAGCCGCGCAGCAGCTCCATGACCTCCTCGGGCTCCGCGCTGTCGGAAAAGGCGGTAAAGCCGCGCAGGTCGAGAAAGACCACCGTGATCTCGCGCCGGTGGTTTTTGAAGAGCGCGCTCTCTTCGCTCTGCAGCAACGTCTCGGCCACCTGCGGAGAGAGATAACGCTTGAGGCGCGAGATGCGCTCGATCTCCGCCACCTGCTTGATGACCTTCCCTTCGAGATTGCGATTCCATTCGTCCAGCGCGTCGTGCAGTTGCTTGATCCGCAGCATCGAGCGCACGCGCGCCAACAGCTCGAAGGAATCGAACGGTTTCACCACATAGTCGTCCGCCCCCGCGTCGAGCCCCCTTATCTTATCCTCCTGCGAGCCCTTCGCGGTGACAAGAATGACCGGCAGCGATTTGTGCCTTTCGTCCTGTCGCAGGCGCGTGACCACTTCGATGCCGTTCATCCTGGGCATCATGTAGTCGAGCAGGATCACGTCCGGCAGAAACGATTCGACCTTCTTGAGCGCCTCCTCGCCATCAACCGCCCGCTCGATGCTGTAACCCTGATCGGCCAGCTCCTGCTCCAGCAAATCCAGGTTAAACGGCTCGTCATCGACGATCAGAACTTTGTTGGCCATCATTCCACCTCATCATTTGAGGTCGCGGATGCGCACTAACTTTTCTACATTCTCCACCGTGACGATGCCGTCGCCGGCGTAGCCGGTCTTGGCCGCGTGCGCGATCGTTTCCATGACCATCTCCACACGATCCTCCTTGCAGATAACCTCGACCTTCGCGGTCTCAGGCAGGTTCGAGGGGTCGAACGGATGAAGCCCGTGGTAACTCGGCGGCAGCTCGGCGCTCGTGCCGTGGACCACGTAGACCGTAAGCCCCGGCACGCCGGCCTTGTGCAAGGCCTGCACCACCTGCGCCGCGCGGCTCACCCTCACATACGCTTTGACGATCTTCATGTTGCTCCGCCTCTCGCAATTTTGGATTTTAGATACTTCGACTTACCTCAGTACGGGTTTTGGATTTTCGATTGAAGACCAATAAAGAGTCGCCTTCTAAGTTTTGACATCTGTTTTTCCCTAATCGAAAACCTGTCCTGAGCAATGCCGAAGGATCGTCAATCGAAAATCTAAAATCATTTAATCACTTTGTCCGCCCGATGTAGAACGGCCTTCTCCACTGCCTGGCGGAACGCCCGCGGGTCGATCGCGGGGTAACGATACAGTTGCGGCGAAATAGCTTCAAAAAGCTTCACCAGCTGCGTGCGTTCGATAAGGCCGTGGCGGAACATCGCTTCAACGTCGGCAACATCCAGCGCGTGGCGCCGCTCGATCTTGGCCAGCGCCTGGGCATAAAAATCATAATGGAAGAAACTTAGCTGTCCCTCGTCAGCGATGAACAGGCTTCGCTCCCGCCATGCCGGCAGCTCGGGAATGAAGTGGGCCGGCGAAGCGAGTTCTACATTGATTTCAAGATACTCTTTCAGTTCGGGGAGCGCGCGCAGAAGAGGGTCGTCGTCGGGGACGAGAAGGATGTCAACGTCAATCGTTGAAGCGCGCCACCCTACGAGGACGGCCGTAGCTCCGCCGGTGAAGTAAACGGAAACTTGACGCGCAGCCCTCTCCGCGAGGGCCTTCATAAAGCGATGAATCCGATCCTGATCGGCTAGGCGACGCATTCGAGGGCTCGCTCGAAGCGCACCAAGCGCCGGACCAGCGCGTTGTAGCGCGAGTGCGCCGAATCGGGGTCCGTGCAGGCAAGGCGCTCATAGAGCCGATGCTCCGACGGGCTTGAGTTGATTTCGGGCACGGCAAGGCCAAGCGTCCGCAGGCGAGGGGCGCCGATCAGAACAAGCAGCGCCGCTTCAGAATCTCGCCCCGCAGCGAGATCCTCAAGACCCTGGCGAATCAACTCGCCGCCAGGAAGGGCGCTGAAATCGATCGGCTTCATTACCTAGACCTGCTACCACCGCAGAACTGAGCTTGCAACACAATCACCGCCGCCTCCCGCCGTCCGCGCTTTGTGGTTCGACTTCGCTCACCACCCTGAGCTTATCGAAGGGCACTTTGGGCTTTGCTCCTTGCGTTTTTGTCACTTGATCACCTTATTCGCCCGGTACAGAACGGACTGCGGAATCGTCAGTCCGATTTGCTTAGCTGCTTTCAGATTGATGATGAATTCAAAATTCTTCGGCTGCTCGACGGGCAGATCAGCCGGCTTGGCGCCCTTCAGTATCTTGTCCACGTAGGTGGCTGCTCGCCGGTAAAAGTCGGCCTGGTTGGGTCCGTAAGCCATCAGGCCTCCGGCCTCCGCATGCTCGGGTATGGCGTACACGGCCGGCAGCCGATTTTTTGTCGCAAGATCCGCGACCCGTTCCCGGTTCGCAGTTAACAACGGGCTTGCCGTTACGGAGAGAGCGCCGCTACGTGCCTTAGTTGCTTCTTTGAACGCATTCTCTAAGTCGTCGGCGTTACGGACCTCCATCGAATGAAGCTGCAGACTCACTTCTCGTGCCGCAGTTTGGCTTGCTTTCCACTGCGTAGCCGCCCCGGACTCCCAGAGCACGGCCACGCGGGAGAGCTTGGGAACGGCTTCCTTAAGTAGCTCCAGCCGCTTTCCACTTAAGTCGTCCCAAAGGGAGGTCAGACCTGTGACATTCCCTCCTGGTCGCGCGAGGCTTGAAACTAGTCCCCCGGCAACAGCATCGCTACCCGACGTCATCACTATTGGAATCGTCTTGGTTTCCTGCTTCAGAGCGCGCGTTACGTTGTTACCGCCCCCTGCGATCAAGACATTGACTTTGACACCGATCAGCTCGGCGGCAAGCTCGGGGAGCCGGTCGACCTTCCCGTCCGCATATCGGTACTCAATGGCGATGTTCTGTCCCTCAACGTAGCCCAGCTCGCGCAACCCTTGGCGGAAAGTATCCGTAATCGTCGCGGTGGAAGAACGAGAGCCAGAAAGCAGGACGCCTATCCGCGAGACTTTGCCCGGCTGCTGCGCCTCCACGAACGGAGCAATGGATAGTAGAGCAGTGGTCATTAGACAGACAATACTTTTCCTGTTCATGGTTTCCCTTGGTTGCTGTTTTCTGTTGCCGATTGCTTCTCGCCTAACCCCTCACCCGTCACGCCTCACGTTATTTGACGACTCTGTCCGCCCTTGACACAGGTAGCTACCGGGAGCTACATTGCCTCCATGAGATCCGTCGGCTTAAAAGTTCTGAAGAACAAACTGAGCGAGTATGTCCGTCTTGCCGCGCACGGAGAAACGGTTTTGGTGACCGACCGGGACCGCGTCGTTGCCGAGATCGTCCCTCCGGAAAAGAACCGCACTCCCGTTTTAGCGGACGCTTTACTAGCCGAGGCCGTGCGCCAAGGCTGGATAACGCCGCCCGCTCTCCCTCCGTCGGGGCCTCCGCCACGCAAACCCGTCATGTCCTTCCGCGAGTTACGGCGTGAACTGGAGCGCGACCGGAGCGACCGGTGATCTATCTCGATACTTCGGTTGCCCTCGCTCAGCTGCTTGCCGAAGACCGGGCGCCACCCGACCGGCTTTGGCAGGAGAATTTGATTTCCAGCCGCCTCCTTGAGTATGAAATCTGGACCCGGATTCACGCGCGTAAACTGACCGCATCGCATGCGGATGAGGTTCGTTCCCTGTTGAGCCGCGTTGCGCTCATCGAGCTTTCCCCCTCGGTCCTCGCGCGGGCGCTGGAGCCTTTCCCAAAGCCAGTGCGGACGCTCGATGCTCTCCATTTGGCCTCTATGGAATTCCTGCGAAAGCAAGGACAAGCGGTAACGCTCGCCAGCTATGATGACGCGCTGAGGAATGGCGCCCGCGCCCTCCGGTTTCCGCTCTACAAGCTCTAACCATTTTAGATTAAAAACCATTAAGAGATCCGTTCTTCGACTCGCGGTTTTGTTCTTTCCAATCTAAAATCGAAAATCGGCGATCGTTCGACTCAGCTCACGACAGGTCGAAAATTACGCCAGGAGCTTTTTGATTTTCCTCATTAACTCGTTCTCGTCGATCGGCTTCGGCAGGTAGTCGTCGCAGCCGGCCTCGCGGGCGGTGATTTCGTCGCCGACCATGGCGTGCGACGTGACGGCGATGATCGGGATGTGCTTGAGCGCGCCGTTCGCCTTGATCGTGCGGGTCGCGTCCCAGCCGTCCATCACGGGCATGCCGAGGTCCATGAGGATGAGGTCGGGCCTCTCCCTCTCGGCCGCTTTCACTCCCTGCTCTCCGTCCACGGCCTGCGCCAGGTCGTAGTCGTCTTCCAGAAGCTGCACGAGCAAATCCCGGTTCCACTCTGTGTCATCTACAATCAAAATCTTCTTCTTTGCCATTTCGTTTCCTTTCGTTTCACCCCTTACCCCTCACGCCTTACGCTTAACGCCTTACGGTTGCTTGTAAGTCATGGGCAAGGTGATGGTAAATTTCGATCCCTTCCCCGCTTCGCTTTCCGCCGCGATCTCGCCGCCCATGAGATTGATGAATTTCTTGACGATCGCCAGACCCAGGCCCGTGCCGCCGTATCTCCGCGTGCTCGACATGTCCGCCTGCCGGAACTCATCGAAGATGTAATCGAGCGCCTCTTTTTTCATGCCGATGCCGGTGTCGGAGACGGTGAGCTTCAAGGTCCCATCCTCGTGCCATGCCGAAACTTTTATCTCGCCCTTCTCGGTGAATTTCACGGCATTGCTGAGAAGGTTAAGAACGACCTGCTTCAGCTTGTCCCGGTCGGTCTTCAACGGAGGCATGTCCGGGGCGAGTTCGCTGACCAAACGGACTCGACCGTCCTTCAGCATCGGCTCCACCGTGGATGTCGCCATGCGCACTATGTCGTCCAATTTGAAAGTCTCGGCATATACTTCCATCCGACCCGACTCGACCTTGGCCAGGTCGAGCAGCCCGTTAATAAGGTTGAGCAGATGCTCCGAGCTGATAAGGACTTTCTGAAGATTCTCTTTTTGCAGGTCCGCGATTTGTCCTTCGGTTTTGCGCAGGACCAGGCGGCTAAAGCCAATGATCGAGTTCAGCGGCGTCCGCAGCTCGTGGCTCACGTTGGCGAGGAATTGCGACTTGTGCCGGTTGGCGGCTTCGAGCTGCTGATTCTTCTCCTGAATTTCCTGGAATAGCCGGACGTTCTCAATGGCGATCACGGCCTGGTCGGCGAAGGTTTTCAGCAGGGCGATTTGTTTATCTGTGAAGGGACGAACCTCCGTGCGGCGGATATGAATCGCGCCGATGGCAACCCCCTCGCGTAGTAGGGGTGCGGCAAGCGTGGTACGAATACCCCTGGGCGCGGCTCGAGCAGCGGACTCCGGAAAGTCACTTTCCGCTGCGGTGATATCGCGGATATGGATCGTCTCTCGATCGAGCACCGCGCGGCCGGGGACCCAGCCGCGACTCAGAGACGGCGCTTCCCCGATCGGTCCTGTGGAAAGCGTCCCGTAATGCGCCACTCGCCGAAGGTTGCTACCCTCCACACGCCAAATAAGCGCGTCGGTCGCATCGCACAGCCGCGCGGCACTCTCTGCCACCGCATCCAGCACCGGCTGGACGTCAGTCGGCGAGCCGGCGATTACTCCCAAGATTTTGCTGGTGGCCGTCTGCTGCTCCAAGGATTCCGTCAGTTCTCGCGTTCGCTCCTCGACCTTCTGCTCCAAGCCCGCGTAAGACTCCTGGAGCTGCGCGGTCATCTTGTTGAATTCATCAGCGAGCAATTCGATCTCATCGCCGGTCTTAAGCTCCAGGCGGTAACCAAGATTGCCGGCGGCGATCCGCTCCACGCCCTCCCCCAGCAGTTGCAGCGGGCGAACGACGCGGCGGGCGACGAAGATGCTCGCCATCAGCGCCATGCCCAGGCCGATGAGCAGCACCGCGGAGGTGCGCAGCGCCGAGGCGTACATCGACTCGTAGGCCTCCTCCAGCGGTCGCTCGATGACGACCGCCCAGTCGAGGCTCGGCATAAACGCGAACGAGGTTAAAACACTCTTGCCGTGGACGTTCTCGGCCACCAAAGGCTTGGGCTTGTCGTCTCGCTGCTTCGGCTGAAACGCCTCTTTGACCTGGGTCAGCTGGGCGAGATTGCGCCGTTGGAGAACGAGGCTGATATCGGGATGGGAGATGAGATCGCCGGAGCGCGTGACCGTATAGGCATAGCCTGCTTTTCCGACCTTTATCGCGGAGACCACGTCACCGATATATTTGAGGTTCACCTCGGCCTGGAGGACCCCGATCACGTCGCCGGCAAATCGCTCGATGGAGACGGCGATGGTCATGTAAGGCTCCGAGCCGCGGACAAAATAGACGGGGCTAAAATAGGATTTCCCTCGACCGGCGCGGTCGATCGCTTCCGAGATGGAGAGCCGGCCTTGCGCTTCCGGAACGACCGTGCGCAGGCGCGAGACCTGGACGCGCACGGTGCCCTCGGCATCGAGCGCCACGACTTCGGTGACGGCGGGCACGATCAGAAGGAGCTTCTCCAGCTCGAACTTGTATTCTTGAACGAGACCTTTGGGACCGATGTCGCGGCTCCTCGTAGCGCCCTTCATCGTCCGCTCGATCTCCTGGACGAATTGCTCGATCTTAACGGCCGCCCCTTTGGCGACCTCCGTCTGAAATTGAGCAAGATGGTCGCGGCTTTCCAAATAGCCGAAATAGATCTCCAGCAGGCCGCCGGTGATCAACCCGCCGGAGATCAGCACGACGGAAATGAAAAAGTAGTGGCGCACCAGCCGCCCGCGCCGCTGCCGACGGAACATCCCCAAGAGACGCCGCCCACTGAAATTCCGGACTCCCGTCGCGAGCCTGCGAATCAGCTCAGGCAAACGCCAAAGTCCAGCGAGCTTAGATTTTAGAGTTTCGATCGCTTTAGAAATCATCAGCAGCTTCTCTCTTCCTGTTCCCTCCGGTCTCGCGCCTCACGCCTTACCCCTAACGCCTCACCGAATCACCTTATTCGCTCTCGCCAGCACGTTCGACGGAATCGTGAGACCAAGCTGCTTAGCGGTCTGGAGGTTGATCGCTAATTCTACATGATCGATCGTCTCGATTCTCAGGTCGCGCGGGTGGGCGCCGCCGAGAACCCGCTGGACGTACTTTGCCGACAGGCGGCCAACTTCGTAATAGTTATTGCCGTAGCTGGCGAGCGCCCCCTTGGCAACGAGACTCTGCTCTTGAAACATAGTCGCCAATTTTTTGGCCTTCGCCGCGTCGATGATCAGTTGAGCCTGGCCGACCACCATCGTGTCCGGCGTAAAGAAATAAGCGTCCGCCTCTCCGGCTTTGAGCGCCTGCAATGCTTGTTTGACTTCGTCGGAGGAAGTAACGTGCCGTTCGACGAGCTTCAGACCCAAGCGCTTGGCTTCCTCCCGCGCCAACCCGGCTCCCTCCGCTGCAACACGGTCGGCAGGGTTATAGAACGTGATCACGCGGCCGAGCTTCGGCAGAATCTCTTTCAGAATTTCGAGACGTTTCGCCGTAAGATCTCTCACCAGGAAATGGACTCCCGTGAGTCTTCCCCCCGGTTTCGCAAAGCTGTCCACCAAGCCGCCGGTGACCGGATCGCTGCCGATGCAGAAAACGATCGGGACATTCTGAGTCGCCGCTTTCGCCGCTGTGATGACAGGAGTGGAGAGCGCATAGAGCAGGTTCACTTTCTCACGCTCAAAACTCCTCGCCGCCTCCTCCGCAATCTTTGTATCACCTTTCGTGTCCCGGATCGTCAGACTAAATTGTTTCCCCTCTTCCAGCCCCAACTCTTTAAGTCCGGCTTTGAGCCCTTCAATGGACTCGTACAACGGCCCCCCGGGGAGAATAACGCCGATGCGGTGGACTTTAGGCTGCTGCGCCTCGGCCCAAGCCCCACACATTGCGAATATAACACCGATGGCGACAATCCTGCCCGATTTTAGATTTTGGATCCTTCGACTTAGCTCAGGACAGGTTTTAGATTTTAGATTGCCGGAGCAGGAACGCGAGAATCGAATCCGAAATATCTTGTTCATGTGTTTGACTCCCTTAATCGAAAAACAAAAATCAAAAATTGATTCGCCTTCCCTTCATCGCCCAACCCTTGCCACCGGGCCATGTTCAAACTCGTCCAGCGCGAAGAAATCTTCCGTCAGCATAACAGTTTGAATCTGCCGATGGAGATCGGCCAGATTTCTAACGCTCACGTCCTTGATGCCGGTGACGGTCCTTTTCAACGTCTCCTTGGCGCCGGGAGGCAGCGTCTCGGGGACCTCGGGAATCTGGCCGGGGAGTCCGGAATCCAAAAGGAAGATAACGTCGCTCAGCCTTTCGAGATATGAAATCAAGGGCTGGTGGTCGGCAAAAGGTCCTTTATAAACGAGCCGATGTGAGGCTTCGGCCCATAGCGTGCCTCGATAGGTGTGAACTTGAACCTCTACCGGCCGATCCTCCACCAACACCAGATAGTGAATCGCGCGATAGCGGGTCGGGCGCGCCTCTTTGATGAGGTCTTCCTTTTCGCGAACGACAAATTGAGTTTCGATGTGCTGCGTGACCAGCGGCAAGGCGGCGTAGTTGGGGATGATGAGACGCGTCCCGGCGATATCGGTCAGTTGCGAGAAGCAGCGATATTTCTTGCGCGAAATCTTTTCCTGAATGCTGACCGCGGTTTTCAACCGCCCGATCACCTGAAACGGCGGATCGCCGTGGGCGGCCCTGAGCGCCTCCAGAGCCAGCTTCCAGGCCGCGGCGTGCCGCTGTCGATAAGCCTCAACAAACGCAACTTGCCGGTCCGGGCTCTGCCGCTCGTATTCGGCGACTGAAACATCGCCGACTTTGCAGTCTCGCTGATTCAGGCTCGGCGTTACGGATTGCGCGCCGGCGGCGGAGCAAAGCGCAAAGAGCATAGCGCATAGCGCCAGCCATTTTAGATTTTGGATTTTAGATTTTCGATTATCAGAGCGAGAGACCTCAAACCGAATTTGAAATGTTTTGTCCATGTGTTTTTCCTCAATCTAAAATCGAAAATCGGCAATCGAAAATCTAAAATCACTTGATGACTCGATCCGCCCTCGCCAGCACGTTCGGCGGAATCGTGAGCCCGATCTGCTTCGCGCTCTTGAGATTAATGACGAACTCGAACTTCGCCGGCTGCTCCACCGGGAGATCTGCGGGCTTGGTTCCTTTAAGAATTCTGTCTATGAAAGTGGCGGCACGCCGCCAGTTTTCAAGGTTGCTATGCGCATAAGACA